>Ga0209742_10000446_pt1 | contig 22165 bp, 22 predicted proteins | sample DeeMarSeWOR38_10_FD_187462 | JGI IMG/M metagenome (GOLD analysis project Ga0209742, IMG submission 187462) | Marine sediment microbial communities from White Oak River estuary, North Carolina - WOR-3-8_10 (SPAdes) (version 2) | ecosystem: Environmental > Aquatic > Marine > Intertidal zone >... | reverse complement strand
CTCTTGACAAAAAGCAAATTGGGTGTTATAATTTCTGTTTACTGTATTGGAATGCCTTGTCGACTGCCTACTAACTTTTTCCTCAATAAAAATAGTTGTTTTGGATGAAGCCGATAGAATGTTAGATATGGGATTCATTGATGATATTAATTATATTCTTTCAAAAACTCCATCAAACAGACAAACTAGTCTTTTTTCAGCAACAATTAATAAAAATGTACTAAAAATCTGTGAAAATTACCTTAAAAAACCTGAAAAAATACTAGTTAGCAAAGATGAAATCGCACTAACCAAAATGAAACAATTCTATATGATTATAAATCCTTACAATAAGTTCCAAGCTCTATTAAACATATTAGAAAAAAATCGAATAAACAAAGCAATAATATTCTGTAAAACACGAGTAGGCACGAGCATACTATCAGATAAACTCAGAAGAAAAGGATACAATGCCAGACCAATTCATGCTGGATTTACTCAATCTCAGAGAAATCGAGTTATAAATGAATTTAGACAAGGAAAATTGGAATTATTAATAGCAACAGATGTTGCATCCAGAGGCCTAGATATTCAAGGAATAACACATATCATCAATTATGATGTGCCAGTTGAACCTCCAGTCTATTTCCATAGAATAGGGAGAACAGCAAGAATGGGACAAAATGGTACAGCAATAACCTTTGTTGGCTATGGAGAAATCCATGGATTTAATAATATCAAAGCTCTTACAAAAACAAACATAGAAGAAATAACTGAAATTTCACCAATTCTAACTTCTTTTTAACCATTAACAATAATAAGCAGATGGATTAAATTTCATTTGAGGTAGAAATAAAAGAAATGGCTCGAGATCCTGTTTGTGGAACGGTCTTAGACGAAAACACAGCAAAATATAAGATCACATATCAAGGTGAAACATTCCATTTTTGTAGTGTAGTTTGCAAAAAAAAATTCAAAAGACGCAAGACCAAATACATCAAATAATTTAAAAAAAGATTATTCATAATAAATTTTTCAAGCCGCTAAGGCCAAATATTAAGGTAATATTTGAAAATTAAATTAGATCATTTGAAATCCTGTTTCTAGGTTGATGATTAACCTCTTATATTGAATGATTTTGGTAGTTATAGTTGTTCTCCATTAGCAAGGTTCATCATCATTAAACCAGAGCATGGTTTTGGATAAAAATCTGTTGATTTTTCAGGTAATCTTGAACCTTGCTTTGCAATTTTCCACACTATTTTTGGATCTACAGGATTAACGAGAAAAGCTAATTTGGCTTCTCCAGAGTCAACTTTATTGAGAGCTTCGGTTGTTGATCCAACATATAATATGTCCTTGTGCATTTTCATTTTACCAATGCGCATAACATGTTTGAAAACTAAATCACGTAATATCGTAACATCCAGAAGATCAATCTTAGTTGATGTATCATATTTAAGAATTTTAGAAAGTTGCTTCTTATTTTTTAGTATTAATCCATAGGCTTTAGTTCCATCGTACACGCAAAAAACATGCTTTTTAGAGTTATTCCTTAGATAATGATTTAGGGAATTCACAGTTGGATCAATTTGTTCAACATTAAAGAAGCTATTTAGTAAGTCTAATTTTTTAGGAGTTAATTCAAATTCCTTTAAAGCTCTGTGAGTAGACAAAACCACCAGACCTTCTTCCTCAATTGGTACTATATAGGACATTTGGAAATTGCAGGCGGATAAATTTGTGCATTTTCCTTTTTTTTGTTGTGCATCTCTATAATTAATTGCACTCTCATATCTATGATGACCATCAGCAATAACTAGCTTCTTATTTTTTAGTGCATTCATGAGAAGTTGAATAGACTGAGAATCAACAATCTGCCAAACACTATGACTGACCCTACTTGAATCTATAAAATCAATTAGAGGTGAAGTGTTTATGATTCTTGAAAATAGATTAATTGTAATTTTCTTTGGATCAGAATAAATAAGAAAAACAGGTTCAAGATCTTTTTGAACTGATTCTAACATATTGATTCTATCAGTTTTAGGTTCTTTATAGGTAACTTCATGTGGAAAAACAACATTTTCTTCATAATGATAAAGACGAAGAGCAACTATAAATCCAATACGAGTAAAATTCTTTTGGTTAACTTGAAATTCTTGCCTATAAACAAAAATCGCTGGTTCCCTATCTTTTATCAAAATTCCGCTATTAATCCAATCATTAATTCTGTTCTTTGCAACTTCATATTTATTATTCTCTATTGGCAAAATTAGCCGACAATAATTATAAATTGATTTTTCATAATACAGTTTTTGCATTAGAGGATCAATTTTATCATAGGGTTGAGTTATCAAATTGGAAATAGCACCTGCTTTTTCTGAAAAACGTATAGCCTTAAAAGGTCTGATCTCAACCAATAAATTCAGCTCACAAAAGAATCAATTACTTTGAATATTTTCTTTTTAAAAAGAATAGAAATATTAAAATAAAATCTAGAATTACAAAAAACATGATTGATTTTGACTAAATGAGTTTCTCCCAACATTACTAAAATAAACCCTCGTTGTCAACTAACATAAAAAATAGAACTTTTAAACTCTTTTCTCAGAGTTTCCAAAGATCATCAATAAGACCAAGAACCTCTTTTATTTCATTTACGTTCCATTCACCCATATGACCAATACGAAATGTCTTTTCCTTTAATTTTCCATAGCCATTCGAAATCAGAAAGCCCCTTTTTGCGAGTTTTTCGATTAATGATCCTATTTTTTTTCTACAGATGTTTTTAATACAGGTTAATGTAACTGATTCGTATCCAGATTCGGGAAACAGAGCAAAATTCTTTTTTGCCCAATCTCTAGTATATTTAGCCATTTCTAAATGTCTTTCATAAACACAATCATACGTTTCCTTTAACAAAAGATCCATTCTCTTGTCTAAAGCATAAAGAAGAGAAATATTTGGAGTAAATGGTGTTTGATATTTTTCTTCAAAATCAAATATCTTAATTAAATCAGTATATGAACCACGATAAGGTATTTTTACAGCTCGCTTCAAAGCTCTTTCTGATACAACACCTATACAAAGGCCAGGAGGAAGCGCAAAACATTTCTGAGAAGAGGCAAATATAACATCACAGCCTATTTTAACTGGCAATATTTTGTCGCCAGCCATAGAAGAAACACTATCAACAGCAAAAATAATATTTGGATATTTTTTTCGAATTAAAGCCCCAATGTCATATATTGGATTTCTAACTCCGGTTGATGATTCATTATGACATATAACAACAGTATCATAATTTCCAGATTCAAGTTTATTAGCAACCATATTGGTTGTTATAGCCTTACCCCAATCTACCTCAAGAATGTCAACTTTTTTTCCACAACCCTGGATTGTTTTTGCAAATCTTGAAGAAAAAGCACCATTAACACAAACAAGAGCATTTTCTTGTACAATGCTTCTCCCAACAATATCAAACCACAAAGTTCCAGAAGAAGTTGTTACAGCAGACTTGTAATAATTGGATAATTCAAAAAAATCAGCAAGCTTAGTCTTTATTCCTCTATAAAAATCAGAAAAAGATTTTCCTCTATGACTTATGAGATACCGAGACTGTTCTCGCAAGATTTCTTGACTAACTTCTGTAGGTCCAGGAATCAATAATTTCTCATGCAACTTAATAAATCTCCATTTTGAAACCGTTAAGAGTTAATAAATCCAATTTACTAAAGTTAATAAAGATTGCATATTCAACTCAGATTTTTTCCTTTATGAATTTTAATAAAAAAATTTTGTCAGAAAAAACAAATTCAGATTAAAACGTGATTTATGTCAACAAAACGAAATAAAAATTAATAATTTAAACTAACCAAATGCAGATTTTAGATTTTATTAACCAAAATACTACCAATAGAATAAATTCTTCTATAAAATAGTTCTAAAAATAAACAACATAAGGAATTTAAATAGTTTCAAATAAAATAGTTTTGAGTTGTAAATTCATTTGTCCGAGATCAATTTAATTCTTAATATTCTTAGTGATGGAAAAATGCATGATATTGAAGAATTAAAATTGAAAAGCAGGATTAATGATTTTGAAATTACACAAATTTTAGAATTTCTAAATATATTTGATTTCATAGAAATAGTTGATTATAAAAAAGTAAAAACCAAAAAGATTTTTAAAAAAATAATAAGAGAAACAAGCATCTAGTGAAGAATTCAAAAAAATATAATTAAAATATAAATTTAGATTAAAGTGAAAGCTTCTGCATAATTTTTTTATGATTAACTTTCTTATCCATGAATACATTGATTTTATTTTCTTCAATTATAACATTTAGAACTTTGATACTATTGCCTTCGATAAAAATAGTTTTCAGATTGCCCAAATTAAATAAATCAGAGAGTTCTTTACAAGATTCCATTACTTGAGATGTAAAGATTGCATATTCAACTAGTTTTTCAGGTTTTTCAAGATCAATTGAAGCGGAAACACCATTTCTTATTATATAGCCCAATATTCCCTTCATATTACGAACTTTGTTAAGGTTTTCACAAAGTTTCTTAAAGGAATCAGAATCAACCTCTGAATGATTTTGGATAACTATTGCAGATTCAATTTTTTGAGTTTCTTTTTCATTAGCCATTAATTTTCATCTCATTCGATTACTGGTTTGATTGTAACTAATTCTCCTTTTGAAATTTCCAAGTCAGCTTGTATTTTCTCGGGTATACGGATTACAGATTTTCCAGCATATTTTGAGCTTTTTATGTTTCTAAATTTACTTTGCGTGTTTTTTCCATTAACAGCTTCAATATGAACTAGTGATATGGTCTTACCTTCATAGAGTTCGTTCCATTTTTCAATTATTTCTTTATCAATTCGCACTGTATCTGAAGGTACTAAAAAGCCTGATAGTGTTTCTACTATTAATTGAGTTACAGGAGGTTCAGCTAGAAATTCTTCCTCTTCTAATTGAATTGGAGATTTTTCTTCTAATACTTGGGTATTCAAGTTTTCTGTTACATCTTGTTCAATGTCTTGATTTTCAATCACTTCAACTTCTTCGTTTGCAGGAGGTTCGATTAAATCAGTTTGAGACAATTCTTTATTTGAGGATTCCTCTGGAATTTGGTTTTTTATTTCAATATTTTCCTTTGAAGATTCTTTTCCCGGATTAGCGTCTTTTTTTAATTCATCATCGTTTTCAAGAATTTTTATTTCACTTGCTAATTTTATTACTGTAGGAACCAGGACGCTAGTTAGTGTGTTTACATAATTTTCATCTGCTTTATTTGACAATACTGTTGCTAGATTGAAGTTTTCCATGTAGTTTAGGTTTATTTTTCTTTTGGTGCCTTCTATTTTTATAGATTTTAATCCACCTACTGTTTTTGCCTCTTTTTCTATTAAATTGAATTCAACAACAGCGTTAGGTGTGGTTTTTTTAGATGAAGTATCCGAAGCAATAAGATCTTCACCTCTAAAGACAAAGGCGTTTAATACCTCTGGGCATATTTTCCTGATTTCATCCATAGTTTTATTTAAAGCTGAGGCATAGACTGGGCTACTCATTATTTCTGGCTCCTAACCATTTTTTTTGATTTGAAAATCTAGGATATTTTAAATAGTATACGCTCTGGAACGCCTTCAGTTTCCACAACTAAGTATTTTAAGCCATCAGTATCCCCAAGTTGATCTAGCCACTTCAATGATTCGCGAGCTTTTTGGAGTACTAGTAATCTTTCTTGATGACTTCGAACAACAGATTCTATTGCTGTTAGTTCATCAAATGGGTTAGCATCTAATACAATGTTTAGATTTCCCATGGAGATTTCTCCTAAGCTTTCATCTGAAGCTTTTTTTCCAGCTAGTTTCATGACAACCTCGCGGATTTTCTTTGATTTCTCAGCTAACGAGCGAATCTCATCTAATCTTCGCAAGTACTCACCAAGAGTGCTTTTTGTATTTGATATGTCTCTATCCAGAGTTTTTTCTATTTCTTCCGCTGATTCATATTCTTTTATTTCAACTACCATTTTTCTTTTTACACCTCCAAAGAGGAAACTAAAGAGGGGGGAGAGTGGACTGGGTTATCAACCCAATCCCTAATTTTCTATTAAACAATGGGAAAATTTATGATGGTGCTACGGCTGTGTATGTGAAACTGTTACCAGTGGTCGTAGTTATTCTAACTTGATAGTTACCGCCTTGGCTCCAGTCATAGGGTACGCTTAAAGTGGCTTGGGTATTTTCATTTATTGTTACTGGTGTAATTGTTACGGGATCACCATTGACATAAACATTTGCGCTTACGGTTGCAGGGGATGTTCCAATATTGCTTACATCAAGTTCAATACTGTCAGCAGCAGCAAATTCCATGTTTACTATTTTTAATTCTTCTGTGTCCATGAATCCAATTGTTAGGGCTCCCATCCATGCGGCTACCGCAATGCTTACTGCAACCGTGACTGCGATGAGTATGATTGAAGCGACTACAGGGCTTAGTGCTTTAGAGTTTTTCCTTATTTTTCTTAATTTCATTTTTCTCTTTTATCCCTCCTTTTGGGATTGATATTATTGGTAGAATAAACAAGTAATTTAAGTCTTATGACTTAATACACCATATTTATTATGTGTAAAACAGAAAAACAAACCAAACATAAACAAAGAGCCAATTCAAACCTACATAAATGTAGAAAAACGAAGCTGTACTACAAATAAACGAAAAAGATGACAAAAAAACTATACATCAATTTCGTCAAAAAAACCAAGAAGAAGGTTTGCTATTTTTTCACCAAACTCGGTAATGACATAATATTTTTTTAAAGGATCGATTCTTACACTTTTTGCTAGACCTAATTGCTCAATCTCAATCATACGTGCACGAAAAGTGCCATCACTAAGAGTTAACTCGTTATTTCGCATAAAATCTTTTGCATCCTTCCACTTACCGCGATTAATATGCAACAGAAACATGCAATCAATAGCATGATCTTTTTCAAGCATATTCTTAATAAGTGAAAGCTTTGGATCTGTCAAAATGTGTTTTACCTTCCCCTCATCTCCATTTTTACTCAATTTAATCAACTCATATCTTATTATTTACTATAATATCACAGTTTTACCTTAAAAGATTTAACCTATATTACGATTTATGACACATTATTTAGGATATATAATAAATCATTTAAAGCTATTTTTGATTCCGATACATCACGATTCCAATACAAAAACAAAAAATAAAATAACAACATTTTTTGTTTACAAATTCAAATAAAAACAAAAACAAAAAAGAGGGAGATCTCAAATAACAACAAAAGAAGAAAAAAACAGCATAAATCAAAAAGAAATCAAAGTTGAAGGCCACCTAATAGACTCCATGATTCTAACAAAAATCTGGAGCAGAATAATGGAGCTAGGAGGCGATTTTGATACTTTAGAATTCAAAGCTGGCAAACATAAAAGCAGCTACAGTTACGCAAGAATTCTAGTAAAAGGAAAAAACAAAACCCACCTACAAGACATTTTAGATGAGATTATCCCCCTAGGAGCAGTTCCATTCAGGTTAAATGAAGTAGCCTTAATGCCTGCCCCAGAAAATATGATTTTTCCAGATAATTTTTACTCAACAACTAACAATCCTACTCAAATTTTTTATAAAAAAAATTGGATCAAAGTAAAAGGCATTATGATGGATAAGGTCATAGTAGTTGATCCTAAAAACAACAAGGCCCATTGTAAACCTATTAGAGAAGTAAAAAAAGGAGATTTGATAGTTGTTGGAGAAGATGGAATACAAGTCAAACCTCCAGAAAGATCAAGAGAAAACACTGGAATATTTAGATTCATGAGTAGCGGATCATCCAGCGAAAAACCTGCAATGGCAGTTATCAAACAAATCGCAAAAGACATAATCAAATCAAAAAAATCTGGTGGAAAAATTGCTGTTGTAGCAGGACCAGCTATTGTGCACACAGGAGCAGGCCAAGCTTTGGCAACTTTGATTAGAGAAGGCTTTGTAGATGTTCTCTTATCAGGTAATGCTCTTGCTGTCCATGATGTGGAAGCAGATATAATGAAAACCTCACTTGGCATATCTCTAAAAAAGGCTACTCCTGCAATCAGAGGATGTAGAAATCACCTAGTAGCAATAAATGAGATTTACAAATCAGGAAATCTCAAAGAGGCAGTAAAAAAAAGAGTTTTAAAAAGTGGAATTATTTTTGAATGTGTAAAAAAAGGAGTCCCTTATGTACTTGCAGGATCAATCAGAGATGACGGTCCGCTTCCCGACGTGATCACAGATATAGTAATTGCACAGAAAGAATACAAAGAAAAACTAAAAGATGTAACAATGGTTCTTATGCTAGCATCGACTCTACATGCAATAGGAGTCGGAAATATGTTATCATCAACAGTCAAGTTAGTTTGTCTGGATATAAATCCAGCATCTGTTACTAAACTCTTAGATAGAGGATCAACTCAAGCAGCAGGGCTAGTTTCAGATATAGGAACATTTTTACCATTATTAACCCAAGAAATCCTAAACTGCAAAAAAAATAACTAATAAAAAGATTGAGAAAAAAGTCAGCTAATCCTAGATTATTAATTAGTAAAAAAAGAGATAAAAAAAATGGCAGAATATGCACAATTTGAAATGCCAACTTGGAAACAAATACATAAAATGCTCATCAAACAATCAAAAAAGATTCTCTCAGATCACTTTATACCGAATATTATAATCGCAGTAACAAGAGGAGGATGGATTCCTGCTAGATTATTGTCAGATCTTTTAGAAGTTCATAATATCACGACAATAGGGATAAAATCATATTCGAATATTGCAACAAAAATGAACCAACCAATTATAAACCAAAAACTCAAAATTCTAATTTCAGGAAAAAAAATTCTACTAGTTGATGATGTTGCTGATTCTGGAGAAAGCCTACAATTAGCTAAAAAACATATTCTAAAACAAAATAACGTAGAATTAAAAATTGCTACAATATATAAAAAAAACAAAAGTAAAATTGATCCAGATTACTATGAAAAAACTATAAAAAATTGGATAATTTTTCCTTGGGAGATAAAAGAAACATCTAGAAAACTATTGGAAAAAAATGAAGGGGCAAAATTAAATAAATTCACAGAATTGAAATTGAAGGAAGCATATATCACAAAAGAACTCGCAAAATATTTTCTAAAAAAATAGTTGGGGAAATCGTGAAAAAATATTTTAAAGAAAGCAAGAAATTTATCCTAATCACAGGTTTCAAGAATTTAAAAATTTGTAATGCAAAAGATTTTATAAAAAAAATAAGAGAAAAAATATCTCAAAAAATATGGATACAGTTTTTTGATTCTTCACTAATTGCTACTTGGGAACATTTATTTTTTGCAACACTTAATGCCCAATTATCTTTTAAAAATAACAGTAACATATCAAAAAGTATGGAAATTGAGACCTTGCTCTATGCTTCAACTCAAAATCAAATCGATAAAGCAATTAAAATAATTGGACTCAAAAACGAAACTGATGATATTGCCATAGTTATGGTTGGAAAAAACGAGAATCAAATAGATGAAACTCTTTTAGAAATCTCAGAAAGTATTGGAAAAGAACCTGATGACTCTGTAATTGAACTCACAAAAAGAAAAATAAAAAAGATTGCTAAAGAATTTAATATTTCTGAAAACGAAATTGCTTCTGTTATAAAAAAAGATAACATAAATGGAGCAGTACGAGACATAATATTAGAAAAAATAGCCCTTCTTTCAACCAAATCTTAAATCATAGCATTTTTTCTTTAATAACAGCTAAAATATCATTAGGTTTAATAAGAGAAATACCAGTCAATGGACCCAATACTTCGATTAATAAAATGTTATCAGGTTTAATTAGATCAACCTTTCGATCAATTTTACTTGCAGCCGCTTCAATAAAATCTTTAGAATGCAAAGAAGTAAAACGTTTTTCCACTTTAACCTTAAAGGTATTTTTTTCTGGAATTGATTTACCTAAATCTAAAGATATTTTCTTAACTTCATCTAAGCTAGTTTTTATAACTTTTTGAATCGGAATAAATCTAAGAGCATAACGAACCTTATATGGATACTCATGAATTATTTTACGAATTTTTTCGATTATTTGTAAGGGATCAAGAGATATTTTAGCGACTAACAATCCACTTATTCCAGTTCTTTCAATAATTGGTTTAGCCACTTCTAATTCTTCTTCAAAAAGATATTCCAGTTCAGAGAATAATTGTCCCTCATTACCTCGATATGTGCTTATTAATAGATTAAAATCATTAATCAAATTCATTTTCTCCTCTAAACAATACTGATAATAAACATATTTCTTTTATCTAAAAAATAAAAAAACAATTTGATAAAGTAATTGTGTTAGGTCAGCGAAGATTTTTGGCTTTTCTCACAGCTAAATGCTCGAAGCCGTCGCCTCACATCATCCCAAATGTAAAACACCATTAACAAATTTAATGATTATGTTTTTTCTATAAGAAATCGATTGAAAATTAGCAATAAAAATTTAATTCAAGATAAAATACCAAAATAATAAACAACTTTTGCTTTAATATAATAGTTCTTAAGAATTTAATTTAAAAGAGAGAAAAGGGAATCTTCCTAAAAAATAGATAATCTTTGTTCAAGGATAACATGAAAATTAATATTTTAATATTTCATTAAAAAGAAAATACAGTAGCCAATATTTGATTAACCGAATTAATTAAATCTATTCAGAATTCATGGAGGTGAAAAATATGATTGAGGAAGAAGAATGGAAAGATGAGGAAGATGAAGATTGGGAAGAGGATGAGTGGTAATCAATTAAATTAGAAATTTTTTTTATTAATTCATTTCTTTCTATGCGAATAGATTTACTTAGTTTTTCAGATCCATATTTATAACTCAGATATCAACTTCTTTAATGAGTTTACAATGACCCGAGTGGCCGTACTAGAAACTGATAAATGCAAAGTAAAAAAATGTGGGCAAATATGTGTTAAATTTTGTCCAATGGTCCGCAGTAAATTAGAAGCAATAAGAATCGAAGATAATAAGGCAATAATATCCGAGTTATTATGTAGTGGTTGCGGGATATGTGTAAAGAAATGCCCATTTGCAGCAATTTCGATAGTAAACCTTCCAGATGAACTCGATAAAGATTGTAGTCATAGGTTTGGAAAAAATAAATTCAAACTTTTTAGATTACCTACTCCTTCCCCAGGAATAGTCTTGGGATTAATAGGAAAAAATGGCATAGGAAAAACAACTACATTAAAAATTCTCTCAGGGGAGGTAAAACCAAATCTTGGAAAATATGAAAAATCTCCTGACTGGAGTCAGATTATTCAGCATTTTAGAGGATCGAGCCTACAAGATTATTTCCAGAAAATGAGTGAAAAAAATCTAAAAATAATTCATAAACCTCAATATGTTGATAAAATCCCAAGAGCTATTTCTGGAAAAGTCAAAGATCTGCTTGAAAAAACAGATGAGAGAGAAATAATAAAAGATCTTAAGTTAGATCTTGAACTCGAAAAAATCTGGACACGGTCATTAGATGTTCTTAGTGGAGGAGAACTACAAAGAGTAGCAATAGCTGCTGTATTAAGTAGAGAAGCAGATGTTTACCTGTTTGATGAACCCTCAAGCTATCTTGATGTAAAACAAAGATTACAAGTAGCCAGAGCAATACGAACTCTTAAAGAAAAACAAAAAATAATAATTATCGCTGAACATGATTTAGCAATTATTGATTATTTATCAGATCAAATTTGTATTTTTTACGGAGAACCGGGCGTCTATGGAGTTATTTCACATGTTCATGGAGTAAGAACAGGTATAAACATATACTTACAAGGATATATACCAGATGAAAACATCCTTTTTAGAAAAGAACCAATAATATTTCACACTAAACCGCCTCAATCAACATCAAGCATAGGAGATCCACTATTAAAGTGGGAGAATTTTGAAAAAAAATTCAAAGAATTTCAACTTAAAGCAAATCCTGGAGAAATTAGAAAAGGGGAGATAATTGGAATCCTTGGACCAAATGGAATTGGAAAAACAACATTTATAAAAATTCTAGCTGGATTAGAAAAAATAAAAAATAAAAATAAATTCTCAGAATTAAAGGTAAGTTATAAACCTCAATACATTGCTGCTGATTATGATGGAACTGTTCAAGAATTACTTATGAATTTAGCCAAAAAAAAATTTATGACAAGCTGGTATAAAACAGAAATAATTCAACCATTAAAAATTGATTTGCTATTTGATAGAGAAATCAAAGAACTTAGTGGAGGAGAATTACAAAAAGTGGCTATTACTGCTTGTTTATCACAAAAAGCAGATTTGCTCTTATTAGATGAGCCAAGTGCATATTTAGATGTTGAAGAGAGACTTAATGTAGCCAGAATAATAAGAAGAGTTGTTGAAGCCCATAATATACCCGCATTTGTCGTTGAACATGATGTGGTAACACAGGACTTTCTAGCAGATCGAATCATGGTTTTTGCTGGGAATCCAGGCATAATAGGTATAGCTAATCCTCCAGTTAGTTTAAGAGAGGGAATGAACAACTTCTTAAAAGATATGGATATAACTTTTCGAAGAGATGCTACTACTAAAAGACCTAGAGTTAACAAAGAAAGCTCAAAATTGGATAATTTCCAAAAAGAAATTGGAGAGTATTATTATACACACTTAGGTTAAAATATTGGTGGAAAATATAATTAAACAAAATAAGCCTGAAATCAAAGAGATTTTAGCTTAAAAAAAGATAAAAACCTTCTAAAGACGTAGTTAACTTAAAAAATGACCGAAAACATATCGTAGACAAATTAAAAATGATAGACTTGTACATTGGTGGAGACTAAATGGCGCAATCATCTTTCCAAGAAATAAGCGCATCAGATTTCTTCTACCGGAATCGCGACATTGCAGGTTTTACTAATCCTTCAAGAGCGATTTTTGCAGCAATAAGAGAGCTTGTAGAGAATTCCTTAGATGCAGCTGAAAGCTTGAAAATACCTCCAGATATTTATATCAGACTCTCTACCCAAAGCAAAGATAAAAAAGATGAACAAGTTTTCAAATTAAGAGTAGAAGATAACGGTTGTGGCATACAGCCAAGATTTATTCCTTCCGCTTTTGGACAAGTTCTGTATGGTTCAAAATATAAACTCAAACAAATGAGAGGAACTTTTGGATTAGGAGGAAAGATGGCTGTTTTATATGGACAAATAATGACTCATAAACCAGCAACTATTATGTCAAGTACTGGTCAAGCTAAGATTTACGCATTCAAATTAATGATAGATATCCAAAGAAACAGACCAATCATAATGGATAGAAGAGTACTTGTGAATAAAGAAAAATGGCGTGGAACAATAGTTGAATTCTACATTGAAGGAGACTATTTACGAGCTATGCCCAAAATATTAGAATATTTTAAACAAACTGCTATGGTAAATCCCTATTCAAATCTTACTTTCGTTGATCCGAAAGGAAGATTATATAAATTTTCAAGAGTTACAACAGAAATGCCTGATCCTCCAAAAGAGACACTACCTCACCCTTATGGTGTTGATGTTGAACTTTTCCAAAGACTAATTTATGTTACTAAAGAAAAAAATCTTCTTGAATTTTTAAAAAATCACTTTCACAGAATTGGAAATATAACAGCACAAAAATTTTTAGAATTTAGCAAACTTAGTCCAACAAAAAAACCAAAGAAGCTTTCACATGAAGAAATTGTAACAATTGTTCAAAACATGAAGAAATTTAAAGAATTTCGACCTCCAGATGCTAGTTGCCTATCACCCTTGGGACAAGATCTACTTGAAGCTGGAATTATGAAAGAATTAAACCCAGAATATATAGTTGTTAATCAACGTAAACCTTCAACTTATGCTGGTCATCCCTTTATTATTGAAATGGGAATGGCTTATGGAGGAGAAATTCCAAGAAAAAATTCTTTTCAGATCTATCGATTCGCAAACAAAATTCCGCTCCTTTATGATGAAGCAAGTGATGTCTCATATAAAGTAATAAATTCCATAAATTGGCGTAGATATAAAGTTTCCCCTGACTTGCCAATTGCAATAGTAGTTCATATTTGCAGTACGAAAGTTCCTTATAAGACGGTTGGAAAAGAATTTATCTCGGATAGGCCAGAAGTTAGACGAGAAGTTGCAAATTCACTCAGAGAAATTAGTCGTAAGATTCATCATTTTATGTCCAAACGAGAACATGTTAATCGAGAAAGAAAAAGAATAAGTGTTTTTGCTAAATATTTGCCTAGAATAGCAGAATTCTCTACAAATCTTGCAGAAAAGGAAAAACAACCTGACATTAAGAAATTGATAGCGAGTGTAAGAAAGTATGGCGAAGAAGAGTAATTCAACTGATAAAAATAAGGAAATAATAGGTAGTTTAAAGAGATTAGGAACACAAATCTATGATCAATTGGAAAACGGAGTTTTTCCAACAATAAATATGCCTAGCCGGTCTATTGATAATATTAATTATGATCCAAATCTTAGACAGTACGTATTAGGCGAAAAAACAGTAACTAGAAGCTCAAGGAACATTAGGCACTTAAAGCCTTTCACTCAATTAGCTTGGGCTGCATTATTTTCAAATGAACTTACTTTTCACAAAAAAACCTCAACATTAAGGGATGTCTATTATTCTGCACAAGCCTATAATATGACGTTCAAAAATCAACAAGAATCAAATAATATAATTACAGATTTAGAAACCGCTATTGGCCATTCAAGGGAAGAATTTCACATATTTCCAGAAGAACGGTCAGCAGTTTTTGGTGATTTAACTATAGAATATACAGTTCCCGGATATGAAGGAAAAACAATGAATCTATCAGCACATCCAGATGGGGTATTAATTGGCCCGGCATTAACCTCTTCAAAGTTTGCTAAAACTTCAGCGGATAAAATTATTGCAATAGAGAAAGGAGGTCTATTTACAAGATTTATCGAAGAGAATGTTCATAAGAAACATAATTCGATCCTAGTCTTAACTTCTGGACAAGCCCCTAGGCAAACAAGATTTTTTTTAAGGAGACTTTCTGATGAACTAAAAATTCCTTTATTCATTTTTACTGATGGAGATCCTTGGGGAATGCACATAGCCATGGTAATAATATCAGGATCAGCAAATGCTGCTCATCTTAGAAATCTAAATACTCCTGACGCAAAATGGAGCGGAGTTTGGGCATCTGATATCGTGAAATATAAACTGCCATCAGATCCTCTTGATGATGTAGACATAAAAAGACTTCATGAACTTCAAAAAGATCCTAGATACCAAGAAGATCCACTTTGGCAAAAAGAAATTAAAACATTCTTAAAAATAAAACGTAAAGCAGAACTAGAAGCTTATGCACGTTATGGTTTAACATATATTGTAGATGAATATTTGCCAACAAAACTCAAATAGGAATAAATTGAAGAGAAATTTAAAAATAACTCTATTTCTTTAACTAAAGAAACACACAGGCAATAAAGGAAAATAGCAACATGAGTGAAAAAGAAAGTTTCTGGTTTCCAATTTCAGTTAAACTATTTGGAATCTTGGTTGCAATAATAGGAAGTATATTACTTTATTTCACATTTACAAGCACTAGCACTCTAGGAGTTTTCACTAGTCTTTTTGGTTTCTTAGGAATAGTAATCTTGATTCTTGGTTTGCTCATGATTCTCATAAAAGAAAAAGAATAAACCAGGTAATCAAACGCTTTTTTTACTTATTGTTTATTAAAGAATGTAGTATTATTTTGGATTAAACCATATTATGAGAAATAAAAAAGTGAGATGTAGTTTAGATGGCAATCCGCCAACCCATCGTATGCGTATTAGGTCACGTAGATACCGGAAAAACTCTGTTATTAGATAAAATTAGAAAAACTACTGTCCAGGCTAGAGAGGCGGGAGGAATTACCCAACATATTGGAGCAAGCTTTTTTCCAGTTGAGACTATAAAAAAACTCATAGGACCATTGCTTTCATCCTTAAAAGGTGAAATCAAGATCCCAGGTCTTCTAATTGTTGACACCCCTGGTCACGAAGCTTTTACAAATCTAAGAAAAAGAGGGGGAAGTGTAGCAGACATTGCAATTCTTGTTGTTGATATATTAAAAGGATTTGAAGCTCAAACATTAGAATGCATAGAAATCCTTAAGACTAGAAAAACTCCTTTTATAGTTGCAGCAAACAAGATTGATAGAATCCCAGGTTGGAAAGCTCAACCCTTATCACCTTTTGTAAAATCTTATGCAATTCAAAATCAATTTGTTAAAGAAACCTTAGATAATAAGCTATATGAGATTATGGGAGCTTTTTCTCGTTATGGATTACACTCGGATAGATTTGATCATATAACAGATTTTGCGTCTACAATTGCAATAATACCAACAAGCGCAAAAACAGGTGAAGGACTTAATGAACTACTTCTGGTTTTAGTTGGTCTTGCACAAATATATCTTAAAAAAAGATTAAAAACCACAAAAGGAGCTGCAAAGGGCTCAGTTTTAGAAATTAAGGAAGAGGAAGGATTAGGCTTGACTCTAAATACAATAATCTACGATGGAACATTAAAAAAAGATGATCTAATTGTTATAGGTGGAAAAGAAAAACCAATAGTCACTCATATTAGAGCTATACTTATTCCTAAACCCTTAGATGAAATAAGAGATCCTAGAGATAAATTTTCATCAGTGAGTCATGTTTATGCAGCTTCTGGTGTAAAAATAGTAGCCTCTGGACTAGAAAGAGCTCTAGCAGGAGCACCATTATATGCAGTGCGTCCAGGGGAAAATCCAAATGAATATACAAAAAAAGTTTCAGATGAAATTGGAAAAATTAGAATAGCTACAGAAACAAAAGGGGTCATATTAAAAGCAGATACACTAGGCTCTCTAGAAGCAATATCAGAAATTCTAAAACAAAATGATGTTCAAATAAAGATGGCGGATGTTGGTGATGTTTCAAAACGGGATGTAACTGAAGCATCAATAGTTAAAGCATATGATCCTTTACTTGGAGTTATTTTGGCTTTTAATGTAAAAGTTCTGCCAGATGCAGAAGATAGTGCAGTAAACATAGGCGTTAAGATTTTTAGAGAACCAATAATCTATAATTTGATTGATAATTATTTAGATTGGCTGAGATCCAAAAAAGAATCTAGAAGTGAACAGGAATTTGAAAAGTTAACTAAACCAGGTAAAATAAGAGTATTACCAGGTTATATTTTTAGGCGAGCAAAACCAGCAATATTTGGAATCGAAGTACTTGAGGGCAGAATCAAGCAAAAATATTCTTTAATAAGAATGAATGATGGAGCAATTTTAGGAGAAGTTCAGCAGATCCAAGATAAAGGAAAAGTTGTTACAGAAGCAGTAAAAGGGATGGAAGTAGCCATATCAATGGATAAACCAATTCTTGGCAGGCATATTCTTGAAGAAGACATTTTATATGTTAGGATTCCAGAAGGAGATACAAAGATGTTATTAAAAAACCATATAGACAAACTATCTAATGAAGAACAAGAACTAATTATTGAATATACAACATTTATGCGTAAAAAAACTCCATTTTGGGCTTTCTAAAAATACAAATGTGAATATCTTTATCCTCCGCCTACAGGTGGCAAAATAGCTAAAACATCACCATCTTTAAGTTCAATTTCCATCTCGCTAGCAGAACGGACAGTTTTTCCATTAATAAGAAACTGAAGATGACCTCTGATTCGACGAGTTTTAGGATTAAAAATATATTCTTCAAAAGGATTAGTATATTTTTTAGTTAATATACTAAGAATCATATTTATTGTTATTTTAGTTTCAGGCAGTAAATCAATCACTTCTTCTTTTTTTCCTATTATCTCTCTCAGTCTAGTAAAAAAAAGGATTTTAACTTTCAACATTAACACTAAAACTACAAGAAATTTTGTATAATTAATCTTTTATGGATCTAATTAGATATAATTATCAATTCTTCTATGCTTAATAGGATACTGATGTACACTCATAATTATTGAATTCAATAGTTTTTATATAAAAAAAACCTAGCAAGTAAATAGTCAAAGCAAATCAAATACTATTGATATTCCAATATTTTTAAGCAGTATGCAAGTATGCACTTCAGAAATTGGAGGGTAAAAGTTTATATTGTTGTTGGTTTTTTGCATATTTCCGATTAGAATAAGGTTCAAAAGGGAAAAAGTGATATAAAAATGGCTTATTTAACAACAACAGGTTCAGGACAACCAGTATTAATTCTAAAAGAGGGAACAACTAGAAGCAGAGGAAAAGAAGCTCAAAGAAATAATATAACTGCTGCCAAAGTAATAGGTGAAGTTTTGAAAACTACACTAGGACCACGAGGCATGGATAAAATGCTTATTGATGGTTTAGGGGACATAACTATAACAAATGATGGTGCAGCTATCCTTGATGAAATAGATGTTGAACATCCTGCAGCAAAAATGATGGTAGAGATAGCAAAAACACAAGATGATATGGTTGGTGATGGAACCACCTCAACAGTAGTTTTGGCAAGTGAACTTCTTAAAAAAGCAGAAGAGTTACTTGACCAGAACATACATCCAATTATGATAGTGAGTGGTTATCGAAAAGCGGCACAAAAGGCTATCGAAATTGTGAATAAAGTTTCGATACCAGTTGACATTAAAGATCGGAAAACTTTACTAAAGGTTGCACTAACCTCTATGGGTAGCAAAACTGTTGGTGGCGCCAGAGAACATCTATCAGAGATTTCTATTGATTCAGTTATGCAAATTACTGAAGAACGCGGAACTAAGAAAATTGCAGATATTGATAATATTCAACTAGTCAAAAAAACAGGAAAAAGTTTGTTAGAAACCCAGCTCGTTAATGGTATAATTATTGATAAAGAAATTGTCCATTCTGGTATGCCCAAAAAAGCTGAAACAGCAAAAATTGCACTTCTCGATTCAGCTCTTGAAATTGAAAAAACTGAGATGAGTGCCGAGATACGAATCCGTGATCCTAGTCAGATGAAAGCCTTCTTAGATCAAGAAACAACTACAATGAAAGAAATGGTTGAAAAAATCAAGGCATCAGGAGCAAATGTTGTTTTTTGTCAGAAAGGCATAGACGATATGGTTCAACATTTCTTAGCAAAAGAAGGCATAATTGCAGCAAGAAGAATTAAAGAGTCAGACATGGAAAAACTTTCTCGCGCTACCGGAGGAAAAATAGTTTCAAATTTAGATGATATAAAAGCAGAAGACTTGGGAAAAGCGGGGTTAGTGGAAGAGAGAAAAATTGGAGAGGATAAGATGATATTTGTTGAAAAATGCAAAGATCCTCATGCAGTTGCAATATTGATACGCGCTGGACTCGAAAGAATGGTGGATGAAGCTGAAAGAGCAATGATTGATTCACTTTCAGTCGTATCAGATGTAATTGAAAATAACAAGATTGTTGCTGGAGGAGGGGCAGTTGAGGTTGAAGTTGCTAAAGAACTCCGTAAATATGCTCCAAAAGTTGGAGGAAGAGAACAATTATCAATAGAAGCTTTCGCTGATGCCATAGAGATAATTCCTAAAACTTTAGCCGAGAACGCAGGATTACAATCTATAGATATAATTGTAGAACTAAGAGCAGCTCATGAAAAAGCAAATGGTCAATATAAAGGAATCAATGTTTTTGAGGGCAAAATTATGGATAGTGTTGAAAAAGGAGTTATTGAACCATCTGTAGTTAAAATACAAGCAATAAAATCTGCTGCTGAATCTGCCGCAATGATTTTGCGAATCGATGATGTAATAGCTGCTTCAAAACCAAAAGACATCCCAGGTGGTCCTGGCGGACCAGGTGGACCCTAAAAGGGTAGATTAACCACCTAATTTCATATTTTTTTAAAAATTATTATCTTCAAAATTAATGTCAATTAAAAATCAAACTATAAAAGGTTCAAATATTTTCTAATAACTTTATTTTCTCTTAATAACTCCTCAATTGGGAAACCTAATAAATTAATTGATATTATAGACCCCAAAAGAACGCCGATCAGGCTAAACATTACTGGAACTTCAAAAAGAATCCAGAGATAACCCCCGACAATTAATGTGATTATTATTGTTTGAGTTAAACTTCCAATTAATCGACTTACAAAACTACTTTTTGATGCTATATACCAAGCTAATGAACAAGCAATAAAATTAGCTAATGATCCACCAATAATATCTATTAGTCCTAAACCGCCATAAAAATTAGCAACTACATTACCTATAGTAAATCCTAGTATGCTTGGTAATCCAAAAATCATAGACAAAGGCAGTAATGCATCAGCTATTCTAACTTGGATAAACCCGTAACTTATTGGGGCAAGAAAAATTACTAAAATAGAATAAAGTGCTGCGAAGATAGCAAAAATAGATATTCTAGATGTACTTGATTTCATTATTTCTCCCGGTTTTTTAAAGTAGGTTAAATTCGGAAACTACATGAGAAGGCTATTTTCTTATCTTCTAAGTTTTATTCTATTTAAACATTATAGTCATAATAACAAAAAATGAAAAATAATCTAAAAATCCCTGTGTTAGATTTAAAAAAATTATGAAAGCAAATTTAACCACGAAAAGATCCAAGAAGAGAAAAACAAATTAATATAACTCAGATTTCAATATGTGCGCTGTACTGAAAAACGTCAAACCTCAATCTTAGGAAAAAACGAATCAGTACAGACTAAAGCTCCGGTAGTATAGTCCGGTCAAGTATAACGGCCTCTCGAGCCGTGGACCCGGGTTCGAATCCCGGCCGGAGCATTAATTATCAATTACAAAAAATACAGCAATCCGCTTAATTTAGTTGGATATTTTTAATTTTTCAAAAATTAATCTATAGACTTCAAAAGCTGTTTTTTCGTTATTAACATTTTTAATTAGCATTCTACCACTTTTAAATAGACTTACTTCTAAACCGTTATGATCGAAGATTAATGCAAGTTTGGATTTCAATCTCAAATTAAACTCTCTTTGTACAACTTTGGCTAATTCATTTAAATCCAAATTATAAGATATTTTTGGATTAATATTTGCAGTATTTCTACCACAAAGCCAAACAAGTTTATCTGATTTAATCTTATTCATACCTTCCGGTAATTGACAAACAGGGCAATTACTATTTTTGGAGATATCTATTATCGTGAAATACATATCACTAAAATCACACACCAAAAGTTTTCCTTTAAGAGTTGATCCTATGCCAGTGAGAATCTTGATTGTTTCCATAGCTTGCATTGAACCTATTATCCCTGGAGTGGCCCCAATAACTCCTCTAGTTTCACAATTCATCAAATCTTCATCTGATACAGTTGGTAATAAACATTTCAAACAGCCTGTATCAGGAGAAGAAAAAACTGAAAGATTTCCCTCTAAACCTATTGCTGCGCCGAAAACATATGGAATTTTCATCTTCACACATGCACTATTTACTAAATATCTCGTTGACATATTATCCAAACCATCAACTACACAATCAACTCCGTCTAAAAGTTTTTCAACATTATTAGCGTTAATATTATCTGAGTAAGCTTCTATTTTGATAAGAGGATTCATTTTTTTAAGCTGATAAGAAGCAATTTCTGCTTTTGGATAATGTAAATCAGAAGTTTTATAGAGAATTTGTCTATGAAGGTTTTTTATTTCAACAGTATCTTGATCTATAAGTATTAGTTTTCCTACACCTACAAGTGCTAGATAAATGGATGAAATAGTTCCTAATCCTCCAACACCCACAACAGCTACTTTTGATTCTAGTAATTTTTTTTGTTTTGCTACTGTGAATTCTTTCATTGTCATTTGTCTGCTATAAAAATCTGTTATGAATTTATTGCTCTCCGAATTTTCCATCTTAGTTTCAATTATTAATAATTTTATTTGTATTGTATATTTGCTTCTGTTTTAATACAGCAACGTTCAAACATCTTTAATTAACAACTTATAAAAATAGTTTGATTTTCAAAAAAAGAAGTGAATAATTACCTATCAAAATTACTTTTAAAATTTCGAAAAAACTATAAAGGGAAATTTATTTTGCTTTAAAATAGAAAAAATATCTTAAAAGGTTTAAAA
>Ga0209742_10000444_pt1 | contig 22247 bp, 22 predicted proteins | sample DeeMarSeWOR38_10_FD_187462 | JGI IMG/M metagenome (GOLD analysis project Ga0209742, IMG submission 187462) | Marine sediment microbial communities from White Oak River estuary, North Carolina - WOR-3-8_10 (SPAdes) (version 2) | ecosystem: Environmental > Aquatic > Marine > Intertidal zone >... | reverse complement strand
GTATTGAATAATAAGTCCAAAAAGCTTGTATGGTTATAATATATTCTACGCGGCCTCATTTTTCTCCAGAGTGGTTGAGAGATAATCCAAGTGATGCGTAAGGTTGTACATTTGCAGTTTTAGTAATAGACTGCAAACAAGACCGGCAGCAGTCGTATACAACGCCGTGCTCATGCCGACGCCCATTTTAGCCAGCACGCCCTGCATACTGATGACATTCTGAAAGTCCATCTTCGTAAAACTGCTGTCCAACATGTAGATAAAACCCGCCACGGTACCAATCATGCCGAGGGTCAGAAGCGTATCGCTGACGAACCAACCCATGTCACTTTTTTTGTAAAACATAGAGATTGCTCGCTCTGTGACTTTATTTTCCCTGCAAAGATGGTATGTGTCTATGCCTGCACGTATGGTAAAAATGGCAAAAACTGCGTAGATGAGAAAACTGATTTTGGTAACATCTGCCTGGTTGACTTTTTGCATGACGCCTGACAAGTAAAGCGCGACCGTACCTAAACTTGCAACGGCAAAGAATAACCACCACCGTAGCAAAATACTGTATTTTTCTAACACTGCCATTTTTGGTATTTCCTTAATATGTTTTCTGGCATCATCATCAAAAATATGACGATTCGCCTCTGAACGGCGATTTCCAGAGGCCGCAAGCCTCAGGGTCTCTGCCTCCTTTTGCACCGTTAAATTCCTGCCGGCGATCAATCCAGAGCACAGTCTTTGCCCCCATTATTTTATATCGGTTCAAATCTCTTAAAACTTAAATATTTCTGGGATAAAAATTCGGACGGGGCTGAATGGTTGGGTTTTTGAAGACCTCGGAGCAAAAACTTTCGTTCTATTCATATATGAAGAATGGACCTGAGCCTCTTTTCTGCTTATTGACCCGGCCCTATTTCAATTGTAAAGTGGTGACACAGGTCTTGCTGCCGTCAAAGGTTGCAATCTCGCCGCTACCCTGACGACCTGCCCCCTGAATTGTCAGTTTGAACCTGCGGTTTCTGGGCAGCCACAGTTCAAAAAAGCCATTTTTCAGGGTGGCGCGGTTCTCATCGACAAGGACATTTCCATTTTGATCATCGGCTTTTACAGCAAACTTCATCTCGGGCAATTCCCCCTGACAGGAGGACATATAATGAATCGTTCACTTATGTGTCCGCTTTATATAGGGCGCCACCGCAACCAGCATCTTCTCCTCTGGAAGCGGAATCTTTATTACTTTACCTTTGGACAATTCAAAGACAACCTCTCGGGTGGTCACAAAGCTCTTAATTTCCTTTCTGGACCAGTTCCATTCATTGGCAATTGCCATGGCCTGAAAGGCATCCACGTTTTTCAGGATGGCTTCAGGAGAGTTCTTATCAGCCTGGCAGCCAGAAGGTGCAAGCAGCAAGCATAGCCCAAGAAGTAGACAGAGAGATACGGAGATTTTTTTCATTTTATTTCTCCTTACACCTGTTGCGAAATTCAGCAGATCTTACCCATTTGCCATATTCGATCCGAATTTGTTATTTACCACATCGTGGCATCAGAAGCAAACCCGTTCCAATATTTCCGCTCCAGACATGATCTTTTTCCTTTTAGCGTTGCCACTGAGCCTATTAGCGAAATTATTCTAGTGCGGGGCGCAAAAAAGGCGGATAGGTTGTAATACGTAAAAACAGGTCCGGCGTATATTCGCAAGCGAACCACCGATTATTGACTCTGGAAAAGTAACTATGATAGAAAAATCAGGGGCAACTTTTCTGTGCTAACCCCAACCCAGCAATCGCTTTAATTGAGGTATAAACCATAACGTTTGGGCCCTCAAAGCCTTGAAGGCCTCGCAAAAGGAAATTGCAAATGCTTGATATCGTCAAACGCTTCTTTAATAAGAATTCAGCTGAGTTTTCTGAAGATACAAAGCAAAATTCGGCACACGACATACGTGTTGCCACCTGTGCTCTCTTCGTGGAGATCGCACGCATCGATGAGAAGTTTACGGATGCGGAGATGGAAGCCATTTTATCGATTCTGAAAGAAAAATATGGCTTATCCCAGGACCACGCCGATGCCCTGATCGCAGAGGCTGAAAAGGAGCTGGATAAAAGCGTCGATCTCTGGCAGTTTGCAAAACTCATTAATGAGAATTATTCAAACGAAGAAAAAATAGAAATTATCGAAACCCTTTGGCGCATCGTCTATGTTGACGGCAAAATGGACCGATACGAACGCTACCTGATGAACAAGCTGCAAAACTTGCTGCGCCTATCACACGACCAGTTGATCGCCGCCAAACTTAAGGTCCTGCACCCGGACAAACCGAGCCCCGCATAGACGGAACAAGAGGTTATTACGATATGGCCTCATGTTCGCTAACGCTGGTGCTGAATTGGCCATTTGGAGTCGGACCGTGGAAAGCTGTTAGGGCGAAGTCGGTTTTCATCAAAATAAGGGGCCATTTTGCAACGATAGAGGAGGCATTCAAAAAATGGTGAAATTGGCGCGATATGAATACAATAAAATAATCTATGAAGGGTTGGTAGATGAAGCGGAAATTCATGTGATCAAAGGCTCTTTTTTGAATCATTATGAAGTCAGCGGTAAAAAGCACCGCATTTCAGAAGTCAGTTTTTTGCCTCCTGTAATTCCAAGCAAGATCGTTTGTGTCGGGCAAAATTATCTGGGACACATTGAAGAGCTCGGCGCACCTGTCCCGAAGGAACCGATCATTTTTTTAAAACCGCCCTCGTGTCTCATCGGACACGAACATCCGATCATTTACGCCCACGATGCTGAGCGTATCGATTATGAAGGCGAGCTGGCGATTGTGATCAAACATAGAATGAAAAGTGTAAATGAATCGGATACGCTAAATTATGTTCTGGGGTATTCCTGTTTCAATGATGTAACGGAAAGAAACATGGTGGCAAAAAATCCATTCTTGTTGAGTCTGTCAAAGGGATTCGATTCTTTCGGTCCTTTCGGCCCGTATATTGTTGCTGATCGTGATCCGAACCACCTCATGCTGAAAACTTATCTGAACGGCGAACTCAAGCAGCAAGACAGCACGAATAATTGTGTTTTTAGCGTTCAGCAAGTGCTCAGCTTTATTTCTAAATATATGACGCTTTTTCCGGGAGACATTGTGATCACCGGAACTCCCCGGGGGATTGCACCGATGAAATCAGGCGATACCGTTGAGGTAGAGATTGAGGGTATCGGCATTTTAAGGAATAGGGTACAGGCAGAGGGTGAATAGATGGAAAATGATCAGAAGCATAGACTGTACGTGGGGTTTCGCGGTTTTCTGATGCGCATACCGCCCTGGATTGCGGCGAAAGGCTCGAAGAAAGGCGCACAGGGTGCCAAGGCTATTGCAGATCGTTTGTCCAAAGAGGCGCGTAGCGTCCATCATTTTATCGTCAGGAAAATGGCGGTTGCCAGAGATCCGATAACTGCAGAGATGATCGCCGACGAATTACAGCTGCCAGAAGATCAGATTCATGAAATTATCAACAAACTTGAAAACTTAAAAACATTTATTTATCGTAGCGATGGTAAAGGCATAAACTGGGCCTACCCTATTTCTCTTGAGAACACAGGCTTTAGAATGACGGCCTCTTCTGGTGAGCAATTTTTTGCCGCCTGAGGCGTTGACGCTTTCGCGACTCCCTTCGTGTATGGGAGATTACAAAAAAAGAAATTGTCATTTACGATTCAGTCACAATGCGCCAACAGCGGCAGGCAGATAGAAATTGCTCTTGACAGTGATCTGAATATCGCAAATGTGACCGATGGCTCCGATCCGATGTTCTGCCTGCCATTGGTGTCTTTGGCAAAAACAAAGCGCCCGAGCATCGTGGACCTTTTCTGACGGAAGTCATTGCTCTTCTGGTCAGAAGAAGAGGTAAGAGGATATAATAAGAAATCGCGTGACCTCAGAGTATATATGAACCTGAGTAAAAGAGCGCTGGCGGGTGTCAAAAAAATGCAGGCATCGATTTTCGGTTTTGATGAAATTTAAAATTATGAATCTTGTTATCGGAAAGGAAACCCCTATGGAAATGAAACTGTCGGTTGAAAAGGCCAAGGCGCGTGCACTGGAACTGATGCGCCGAGGATATCACTGAGGGCCTTCCATCCTGCAAGTTATGTGGGAGGCATATGATCTGGGCAATGAAGATTATCTGTGGGCCGGCGTTCCATTTATGGGCGGTATCGGTGGCTACCAGGACGCCCCGTGCGGCGTGGTGTCGGCATCTGCCGTCTGTATTGGCCTGCGGCACCGCTGTGCGCTGAGCGAAAAAGAGCGTGCAAAACAGGCCCGCCACGCCATACGCACCTTTTCGGCGAAAATCGCCGCTGAATTCAGCCGGCATTTCGGAGACATCACCTGCCGGGGATTGATCGGCATAGACTTTTCCAAACCGGGTGAATACCAGAAATTTCTGGAATCGGGCATCTGGAAGGACAAGTGCGAAAAATACGTAACCTTTTTGATAGAAAAACTTTATGCGCTCGAGGATGACCGGGGACTGTTTGTTCAGGCCCGGTGACCGCCTGAACGGTCGCGGAACAAGAGAAAGGCCGTTCTATTTGTATACTTGACTCCTGAATTATTGACTTCGAAAAAATTTTTATGCTAAAAATTCAAACATAATTTGAATGCGCTAACCCAAACCAGAGGTGGCCATGATAAAAGCAAGGTTTAAGGTCCAGGGTTTAAGGTTTAGGGTTGAACAAAAGATTGTAATACAGAAACCCCATTTCTCAGATTGAGCGCTGGGGTTTTGTTTTAACAGGAATCCATTTCCGCCGCTCTCAAGTTGGGGGGCCACAGTGAAGTTGAGGGGCTGGCAAAGGGAGGTTGTCGATGGATAATGCAATCACCATTATAGCAGGAGCTACCGGGAATCTCGGCGGTCGAATCGCCAGAGCGATTCTGCAACGCGGCGCCAATGTGAAGGCGGTTGTCCGCCGCAACAGCGACCCTGAAAAGGTCGAGGAGCTGCGGAAACGAGGCGCAGCCATTGCCGAGGTGGACTTCAACAGCGTTTCTGAGGTGACCGCGGCCTGCAGGGGAGGGGCGTGCGTCATCTCTGCGATGTCCGGACTGCGGGAGGTTATCGTCGAGGCCCAGGCGCGGCTGCTCGATGCAGCGGTCAAGGCCGGGGTGCCACGCTTTATCCCTTCCGACTACTCCATCGATTTTACGAAGTTGCCGGCCGGAACAAACCGCAATCTCGACCTGCGCCGGGAATTCCACGAGCGTCTCGACAAGGCCCCGATTGCGGCCACCTCGATCCTCAACGGCATGTTCACGGATCTGTTGACCGGCGAAGCGCCGGTTGTCCTCTTCAAATTGAAGCGCGTGGTTTACTGGGAGAATGCCGATCAGCAACTGGACTTTACGACCATGGACGATTCCGCCGAATTCACCGCGGCCGCGGCTCTCGACTCTTCGACTCCAAGATTCTTGCGCATCGCCGGGGATCAAATCAGCGCCCGCGGGCTGATGGAAGTCGCCAGTGAAGTGACCGGAGAAACGTTTCGCTTGCTGCGCGCAGGAAGTCTAAAAAGGCTTGCAGCACTGATCAAGTTCACGCGGGCCGTCTTTTTCATGAGCAGTGCCCTCTATCCACCCTGGCAAGGCATGCAGTACATGCACAACATGTTCAGCGGACGCGTGAAGCTAGCGCCGCTCGACAACGGCCGATATCCGGGTATGCGATGGACTACAGTGCGGGATGTCCTTGCGGCACGCTAATTGCGCTATCCTTATTGTTTTTTTTATCCAGCCTGGATTTATCCCCGCATTTTGGGCACCGGATATTTTTCCATTCTGCTTTAATGGTTATTTTCTCAAACCCGCCATGCTTTTCGCATATAAATTGATAAACTGGCATGCTGAACTCCCCGGCGAAAATATTACACCCCCTCATGTGTATTTTCGGCCAGATAGCGGGATTTCTTTAGAAGCCATCTCAAGGCCCAATATCTTTGTTGGTGCCTCGTTTCAAATCCTCGACAGCCAGCAGGTTGCCTGCGGGTTGAAACTCGGCCCCCGCGCGCCCGTCCCGGCGAAGCCCCGCTTTTCGTGTGGCGAAGACGGGATTTTGAACAAAAATCCTATTTTGAGAGGGCTTCTAGGCTTTGCGGGAGACGCGACACATTGCGAAGGTAAATGCGTACGGGGGGACTGGAGTCGATGCTATATGGGTAAATAACTTCTGATTCCGACAATTAAAATCCTTGCCAGCTCTTACCAAGGATAGTCAAGACACGACGCAGAAGGATCCCCGCATCGCATTCATGAGGACAAAAACAAGGGTTGGCGCTGCGGCATGACCAGTGCGTGCTTGTCTTAAGCGGTGTTTGGCCGGCATGCCGGAGGCAAAGGCCGGGCTTAAGCCGCCTTCTCAGGGATTACTTCTTCCGTCAGCCACTGGCACCAGCGCTCCCCCGGCCAGCTCGCGACTTTTTTGGCTTTATCTGACTGGAAGAAGGGTTTGCCCACGCGGGCAGCGGACTCGTTTTTTCCCACCCACAACAGATATTTCTTTTCGCCTTTATTCGGCCAGGCAGGGTTTTGCTCCAGAATAGCCGTGTATTCACCGAAAGTCGGGCTTGTGCGCAGTTTCAGTTTTTCTCCGGGCTTAATATTTTCCAGCCGTTTGACAATTTCTTCTGTGCTTACCGGTTTCATGGTGTGTCCTTTCTGGATGATGAAGGTTGCAATTTAGCTAAAGGGGTCCTAATTAATTATGCAAAACCGCGGCCAATAATGTATCTAATTGAATTTATTTAGATATCAATTTTGCTGATTTTTATTCAGGAAACACCGATTCCCTCAAACGGCCTTTGCGGAGGGCGGCACCGAAAGGTTGTTAATGTAACAATCTGATTTTAAAATAAAAACTGGCGGAGTCAAATCAAGCCTTGCTATTTCTGGTTTTGGGCGGAATCGGAATTCTGATATCCTATCAATGGCATGAGATCCCCGGAGGTGGAAAATTGTAAATTGGAGTCGCCCTTCCTCTTTACTATCAAAACCGGCATTTCAGCGCGGCTGTCACGCTAATCCTTGACTGCAAAAGGGACTTTTTGCTAAAAATTTCCATATGCCGCCAAAATTCAGTCTCAAAGAGCTATGCCGTTACAACATCGGCACCTATGCGGACATCATCTACCGCAATGCCCTCCTATATCCGACCCAAGAAGCCTTTGTTTACCGAAATCAACGAATTACCTTCGCCCAATACAATGAGCGCGTCAACAGCCTCATCCACGCCCTGGGCGAAATGGGCCTGAAAAAAGGAGACGTCCTCGGGATCCTGTCATGGAACTGCCTGGATTATATAGATATCTTCGGGGCTGCCATGAAAGGCGGATTTATCGTCTCGCCGTTTAATCCCAGGCTGAAGGAAGATGAATTTGCCCATTTAATCAATTATTCCGAGGCTCCGGCGCTGTTTGTGGGAAGCGAACTGATCGAAACCGCAAATCACCTAAAACCGCGGCTGCCGGGAGTCAAAAATTATATTTCCCTTGAATCGGCTGCTGACGGCATGACCTCGCACAGCGAGCTGCTCAAGATCCAGACTCAAAAGGAGCCCGATATCCGGGTGGCAGAAGATGATCCTTTTGTCATTTTCTACACCAGCGGCACGACCGGCGTTCCGCGCGGCGCCCTTTACACCCATCGACGAAAAATGGAGGATACCAGACTTTTTACTTTCGGCTTGACGCTGGAATGCGGCAACCGCGAGCTGATGGCCATTCCGCTTTTTCATGTGGCGGGGGCCAGTTACCTGTTCGCTTTTTTTTACAGCACAGCGGCAAACATCCTCTACCCTCATAGATCCTTTGATCCGTCGACGTTTTTGCAGATGATCCAGGATGAGCGGATTACCGATATTCACATTGTGCCCACCCATCTGGTCAGCATGCTGGGGATGCCCGAAATTCAAAAATACGACCTCAGCACGCTGAAGCGGATCTGGTATGCCGGATCGCCGATGCCGGTGGAAGTGTTAAAAAAAGGGATGGACCTGTTAGGCCCGGTTTTTATACAGGCCTACGGTCAGACGGAATCCGGTCCCCTGGTCTGCAACCTCTCCAGGAGCGCCCACATGGTGATGGATGATCCCCCTGAAGCGCAAAAGGTTCTGGCCTCATGCGGCCGGCCCTGCCCCGGCGTTCAGGTGAGGATTGTCGACGTCGATGACCGGGACGTTGCGCTGGGCGATGTCGGAGAAATCGTGGTCAAGAGCAAATCCCTGATGCGAGAATACTGGAAGAAGCCGGATGAAACTGCAAATGCCGTAAAAAATGGCTGGCTTTATACTGGCGACCTGGGGTATTACGATGAGACCGGCAATATTTATCTCGTCGATCGCAAAAAGGACATGATCATTACCGGGGGAGAGAATGTCTATCCGCGGGAGGTCGAGGAGGTGCTTTATCAGCATCCGGCCGTCGAAGAAGCTGCGGTCATCGGAATTCCAGACCCTTACTGGATAGAAATCGTCCACGCGGTGGTGGTTTTAAAGAAAGGAACGTCTGTTGCTGAAAAGGAAGTCATGGATTTCTGCAAGCAGAAACTGGCGCGTTATAAGGCACCCAAGTCCGTTGATTTTGTAGAAATGCTGCCCAAAAATCCCCAGGGCAAAATTTTGAAGAGAGCGTTGCGCAAATTATACCGGGGGGGCAATTAGAAAGAGGTGAAAATGCAATTTTTCGAGAAAACCGTCAAGCTTCTGAGCTCCTTCTTCAACCTATTTGCAGCGGCTTCCCTGACGGCAGTCATTTTGCTGACCTGTATTGATGTGTCCATGCGCTATTTTTTCAATCGGCCCATTGCCGCAACCTACGATCTTGTGAGTCTTATGGGCGCCGTCATTGCCGCCTTTGCCATGCCATATACCATGTTGATGAAGGGGCATGTTGCCGTCGATCTCGTTGTAAGAAAACTATCAGGGACAAAGCAACTGGCCGTTGAAACCGTTACCCACGTCGCCGGCATATTATTATTTCTCATCATGGTCTGGCAGTGTTATGTGCTTGCCTCAGACATGAAGGCCGCCGGCGAGGTCATGCCGACCATACTGCTGCCGTTTTATCCCATTGTTTACGCTATGGCTGTCTGCTTCTTTGTGCTGTGCCTGGCCATCCTGGTTAACCTGCTCAGCCTGTGGTTCAAGAAGGAAAAAGAATGAATCCCATTTATGCCGGTATTATCGGGATTGTATTGCTCATCGTTATCCTTTTTTCAAGGTTTCCGGTTGCATTCTGCATGGCCCTTGTCGGCCTGCTGGGATTTGGCTACCTGGTTTCGCCGCAGGCGGCGTTGAATATCATTGCCAAGGATTTCTATTCGGTATTCAGTTCTTATAGCCTGACCGTCGTGCCTCTGTTTGTATTCATGGGCCAAATCCTATTCTATGCCGGCATCAGCCGCAAGCTTTACGATGCGGCCCACGCCTGGCTGGGGCATTACAAAGGCGGCCTTGCCATGGCAACGGTCGGTGCCTGCGCAAGCTTTTCGGCCATCTGCGGCTCGACCAATGCGACGGCTGCCACCATGGCAACGGTTGCCCTGCCGGAGATGAAAAGATTCAAATACCGCGATGAACTGGCCACCGGTGTGGTGGCCGCCGGCGGTAGCCTGGGCATTCTGATCCCGCCCAGCGTGATTTTCATCGTTTACGGGATCATGACCGAGCAATCCATCGGCAAACTCTTTATGGCAGGGATTCTGCCGGGGGTCCTGCTTTCGGTACTGTTTATCCTCACCATCTATATCTGGGTTTCCGTTAACCCAAAAATCGCCCCCAGAGTGGAAAAACAGAGTATTAAGGTAAAAATCAAGTCTCTTGCCGGTTTGATTGAAGTGATCATCCTGTTTGTCGTGGTCATGGGCGGCCTCTTTCTCGGCGTCTTCACCCCGACCGAAGCCGGAGCGGTGGGCGCTTTCGGGGGAGTCGTTATCCCGCTGGTGCGGCGGCAACTCACCTGGCAGGCGTTTTTAACCGCCGTTTATTCATCTACACTGACCACCTGCATGATTTTCATGATCGTCGCGGGCGCCACCGTTTTCGGCCACTTTTTGGCGGTCACCACAATTCCCAGCGTGCTGTCGACCTGGGTAGTCAGCCTGCCGCTCCCCCCCTGGGCCATCATGGTTGTGGTGATGTTTTTCTTTTTTATCGGAGGCTGTTTTATGGATGCCCTCGGGATGATCCTGCTCACCATCCCGATATTTTTTCCGGTTGCCGTTGCGCTGGGCTACGACCCCATATGGTTCGGCGTGGTTATCGTGCTGGTCACAGAACTGGGCGTGATTACACCGCCTGTGGGCATCAATGTCTATGTCGTCAGCGGAATTGCCAAGGACGTCCCTCTGGAGAAAATCTTCAAGGGTGCTTTCCCCTTTGTGCTGACCCTGCTGACCTATTTGATCATTATGCTCCTTTTCCCGCAACTCGCTTTATTTCTGCCAAGCTTTGCGGCCTATTGATTTTTGGGTGCGGTCTGGAGTATTAAGACTATCATCGCCCATATGAGAATGTCACGAATTGGTATGATTTTGTCAAAGATCAACAATTGACAACGAAAGGAGGAATTACCATGAAAAAAGGATTTTGTTTTACCGCGTTAAGCCTGGCTTTCCTTGCGGCACTTCTTTTTTTGATGGCGTCTCCCGCCACGAAAGCCGAAGCACAAACATTTAACTTCACCTATAGCACCTTTTTCCCGCCCACACACATCCAGACAAAGGTGCCTGAAGCGTGGATCTCTGAGATCGAAAAGCGCTCCAATGGTCAAATCAAGATAAAGCTGTTCACCGGTGGATCCCTGACGCCGGCGCCACAGATCTATGACGGCGTGGTCAAGGGGATCTCGGACTTTGGGCTGTCGGTCTTTGCCTATTCTCCGGGACGGTTCCCCGTCATCTCGGCGATTGACAACCCCCTGGGCTACCCGGATGCCTTTGTCGCCACAAAGACCATCAATGAGCTCTATCGCAAATTCAACCCAAAAGAACTGAGCGACGTGCATGTCTGCTACCTGTTCGCTCATGGCCCGGGCCTCCTGCACACGGCAAGTAAACCGGTCAACAGCCTGGAAGAGGTCAAAGGGATGAAAATTCGATCAACCGGAACCAGCCAGTTGATCGTCAGGGCCCTTGGTGGCGCGCCGGTAGCCATGTCGCAGGGCGAAACCTACGACGCCCTCAAAAAGAATATTGTGGACGGGACGCTGGTCCCCATCGAAGCCCTTGAAGGCTTTAAGCAGGCCGAGGTGCTCAAGTATACCACAGAGACCTACAGCGCGGCCTACAGTCAGGGATTCTTTGTCGTGATGAATCTCGCTAAATGGAATTCGCTGCCAAAAGAGATGCAGCAGATTATTACGGACGTGAGCAAGGAATATGAAGACATTACAGCCAAGGCCTGGGGGGATAGCGATGAATCCGGACGCAAATTCGCCCTGAATCTGGGTCATGAATTCATCAAACTCTCAGCCGCCGAATCCGCCAAGTTCAAGGAAGCGGTGAAGCCCGTTTTCTCCGAGTACGTCAAGATCGCCACTGAGAAAGGCGTTGACGGGCAAGCCGTCTTCGACACCGTAAATGAAATGGTTCAAACATACAGCAAATAAAATCAACCGCCGCTGTTATTTGACGGCATAAGTAAATTGGGGTCGCCCTTCAATGGGCGACCCCAACGTGCCCAACGTGCAAGTAATTGATTCACACGCCCACTGCGGGGTCATCGACCGCAGCATGCCGCAGTCTTTCGAAGACTACCGGCGGCAAATTGCCCGAACCGACATTGGCGGGGCTGCCCTGTTTTCCCCCGTTCTAGAGATCTACGACCGCTACGACTTCCAGTTTATCGACACTGCCGCCTGGCGGCGCAGCCGCCAGGTGAGCAATGCCTATCTGCTTTCGCTGAAATCAGCTGACCTGAGCGTATATCCTTACTTTTTCATCTGGAACGACTTTGCCGTGGAGCAGCTTAAGGCCGCACATTGCGGTATCAAGTGGCACCGTCACCCCGGCGAACCGGTCTATCATTACGACAACCCGCAGTGCCGGGATGCACTGAACGAGATCCGGCGCAGAAACTTGCCGGTCGTGCTGGAAGAGGAGTTTGACAACACCCTGCACTTCGTCCGGGAGCTGGCGCCAGGATTAACGGTGATCATCCCTCATCTGGGTCTGCTCAATGGCGGGTTTCAAGCGATCGCTGAAGCGGGCCTTTGGGAGCGGGAAAATGTTTGGGCGGACACCGCTCTGGCTTCCAGGGAAGAGATCCGCACATACCTCCGCCGCTACGATCACCACCGGTTGCTGTTCGGATCGGACTTTCCCTTCGGCAACCCGTCTGCCGAACTGCAAAAAGTACGCAGCCTGGGACTTGACCGCGAGGTGGAAGCGGCGGTGCTGGGCGGTAATTTCATTCGATTACAGAGCATAAAGTGAATATGAAATCTGCAAGTGTTGTTGTCTGCGGTGCAGGAATAGCGGGCGTTTCGGCGGCCTTCCATCTGGCTGTCAGACAGGGCCTCAAAGGGGTCGTGCTGGTGGATGAACTGGCACCCCTGACCCTTACCAGCGACAAGTCGACCGAGGCCTACCGCAACTGGTGGCCCGGGCCGGGCGATCATATGGTGCGCTTGATGAACCGCAGCATCGATCTGCTTGATGAACTGGCTCTGGAAAGTGACAATTACTTTAAGCTGAACCGTCGGGGATATGTTTTTTTTACCGCTGATCCTCACCATGTCCCGCTCATGGAGCGGTCGGCCATAGAAATCTCGCAACTGGGCGCAGGCCCTTTGCGAAGCCACCGCGGCCTGTCAAATGATCCTACCTATCCCCCCGGTGCGCCTCGAAGCTTTGATCCGCATTTGACGGGTGCAGACCTTGTTTTGGATCCGGCCCTGATCCGGCAGCGTTACCCCTTCATTTCGCGGCAGGCCGTCGCCATGCTGCACGCACGCCGCTGCGGATGGATGAGTGCTCAGCAACTGGGAATGTACCTGTTGCAGAAGGCAAAGGAACATGGCGTCACCTTCTTTAAAGGCCGCGTTACCGGCGTTGCGCTCAACGCGGGCCAAATTGAGAGCGTCCACGTGAACACCGGCAAAGAAGCGCTGCGGATATCCGCCCGAAATTTTGTCATTGCCGCCGGCCCATTGGCCAAAAAAGTCGGGGCCCTGATCGGGGTTGATTTGCCGGTTTTCAACGAGCTTCATGCAAAAATCGCCTTTACAGATCCGCAGGGTATTGTCCCGCGCGATGCGCCGCTGATGGTCTGGAATGATTCGATTATTCTACCCTGGACGGCTGAAGACCGCAAGCTGCTGGCAGCGGATAAACAGACTCAGTGGCTGCTTGAAACACTGCCCGGCGGTGTCCATTTCCGTCCGGAAGGTGGCCCCGGAAGTCAAACCCTGCTGGCCCTGTGGGCGTACATGGTCAAAACCCAGGAACCCGTCTGGCCTCCCGCCATTCCTGCCGAGTATGCAGAAGTTGTAATGCGCGGCCTGGCCGTCATGGTTCCGGGCCTGTCGGTTTATATCGGGAAAACGGCAAAGCCGGTGGTCGACGGCGGGTATTACTGCCGGACGCTGGAAAACCGGCCCTTGATCGGACCGCTGCCCGTCAAGGGGGCATACATCATCGGGGCGCTATCCGGATTCGGCATCATGGCCACTATGGCCGCCGGCGACCTGGTGGCCCTTCACGTGGCGGGCAAGCCGTTGCCGGATTACGCCCCGGCCTTCCATCTGGGACGCTATGAAGACCCTGATTATCAAAATCTGCTGGCAGGCTGGGATGCAGCATCCGGCCAATTGTGAAAAGGGGTCACGAATAGTAGCCGTTCCTTTTTACCATTCAGTTGAAACGCATAAATTCATGTCCGTTTTGGTTCCAGATGCAAGGCAGGTATAACCGTAAACGGAAGAATCTTGACAGATCAAAGCCTGACAGCTAAAGAATCTTAACTCAATCCTGCCATAGTTGCTGAAGATGCACAATGAAACCGACGTCCAACTCAAATGATTCACAAAGCACCCAGGGCCCCCTGATTGCATTGCGCGGAGTTACCAAATCATTCCCGGGGGTGATGGCCAGTGATCACGTGGACCTCGATATTTACAGCGGAGAGGTGCATGCATTGTTGGGGGAGAACGGCGCCGGTAAAAGCGTCTTAATGAAAATTCTATACGGCTTTTACCACGCCGATGAGGGTCAAATTCTGCTTAACGGAGCGCCGGTCTCCATCCAATCGCCGAACGACGCCCGCAACGCGGGTATCGGCATGGTGTTCCAGGACCTCAACCTGATCCCGGTCTTCAGCGTTGCGGAGAACATTGCCCTGTTTCTGCCGAACCTGAAGGCGGTGTTGAATCCGAAAGAGATCGAGCGGCAAATCATCGAAATTTCGCATCGCTATAATCTGAAAGTTGATCCGCATGCTCTGGTTTCACAGATTTCGATTGGTGAACAACAAAAGGTCGAAATTCTGAAACTGCTGCTTTCAGATGCGCGGCTGCTGATTCTCGATGAGCCAACGCGCGTGCTTGCTCCGCACGAGGTAGAGGCGCTGTTCGTCGTGATGGACAATCTGCGCAAGGACGGCTACGCAATAATCCTGATCACCCATAAAATGAGGGAAGTGCTGGAATGCTCGGACCGTATCTCCGTGCTGCGCAGCGGTCGCCTTGCCGGAACGATGCTGCGAGCGGAAGCCAATGAAGACAGGCTTGTCGCTTTAATGTTTGAGAAAGCGCTGACAGGGTTAAAGATTCAACCTAAAGACGGCACCGGCAAAGCGTTGGAACCGCTATTGGAGTTACAGGATGTGACAACACACCGCGAGGGCATCGGTACCGAACTGAAGGGGATCGACCTGAAGATATATCCCGGTGAAATTGTAGGTGTGGCCGGGGTTTCAGGCAACGGCCAGAAAGAACTGTGTGACGTTGTCCTCGGCATGGAATGGTGCAAAAAAGGACGGAAGTTGCTGTATGGCAACAACCGCACAAATCATTCCATCCAGACCATGAGGAATGACGGGGTTGCTTTTATCCCTGAGAATCCGTTAAGCATGGCATCCGTGCCCTTTATGACAGTGCTGGAGAATATGGCATTGACCAACACCCGGCGCTATGCGCGGCAGGGCGGGTTCTCAATGGACTGGGACGCGGTCAAGGCCGATGTTGAAGAAACTGCAAAGCGACTGGGATTCGCTGTCGCCCTTTACGCACCGGCCAAATCGCTTTCCGGTGGAAATTTACAGCGAATGGTCATTCTGCGCGAAATGACTCACGCCCCGCGACTGATAATTGCATCCTATCTTACGCGAGGACTCGACGTGAAAAGCGCGATTGCAGCGCAGCAGGCACTCGTCCAGGCACGCGAGAGCGGTGTCGGCATTCTGCTGATTTCGGAAGATCTGGAAGAGTTGTTTACCCTCAGTGACCGCCTGATCGTACTCTATGGCGGAAAAATTGTGGGGGAGTTCAAACCCGAAGAAACAGATATCTATGAAGTCGGTCGTCTCATGACAGGGCACGGGATTCAACATGGCGAAAATAGCTGATATGTATTCAAAGATACTGAATGATGCCGTTCGATATTTACTCATGTTTTTGCTGGCCTTTTTGCTCTTTGGGCTGATTCTGCTTATTTTCGGCAAAGATCCGATCCAGTCATATAAGGACCTGTTCATTTCAACGCTCGGCAGTACTTACGGGTTTTCCGAAGTCATTGTCGCCATGATCCCCATGCTGATCACTGCCCTGGCAGTCGCTTTACCCTGGCGGGTCGGACTGATCAATATCGGCGGTGAAGGGCAGCTGTGCATCGGAGCGGCCTTCGCGACCTGGGGTGCGCTTACTTTCCAGAATCTGCCTGCCTGGATTTTGTTGCCCATAATGATAATTCTCGGAATGCTTGGCGGAGCGCTTTGGGCTTTTATCCCCGGGTACCTCAAAGCCATCGGCCTGGTGAATGAAACCATCATCACTTTGTTGTTGAACTCCGTCGCACCCCTGGTCGTCGGTTTTCTCATATTTGGTTTCTGGCATTCACCGATGGATACGGTTAAAACTGCCAATTTCGTTCCTGCGGCGCTCCTTCCGACCTTTTTCGGTACGCGCATTCACCTTGGTTTGATATTCGGTTTGGTCCTGCTGGCATTATTCTGGTTTGTGATGAAATACACCCGTTGGGGCCTGGAAATGCGCGCCATCGGCGGCAACCCCCAGGCTGCGCGCCGCAGTGGTATTTCGCTTAAAGGCTACTTGATCGTAGTCATGTGCATTGGCGGCGCCGCCGCAGGGCTGGCGGGTATGGCGCAAGTTTCCGGATTTTACGGTGTTCTATTGCTGAACTTCTCAATGGGCCTGGGTTACATGGGCTTTTTAATTTCCTGGCTTGCAGGCGGTCAACCGCTGGGCATTTTCTTGATGTCCTTCGTGGTTGCAATTATCATCACCGGAGGCAACCTGCTTCAACTGACCCGGGGTTTGCCTTACGCGGTCATTAACATCCTGCTGGCAATCACGTTGTTTGTGGTTCTTGCACGACCGGTATTCTTCGAAAGGAAAAAAGCATGAGCCTGTTATCCATTCTTGGCGTCCTTTCCAGCGCTATTTTTTCCGGAACTTCCCTCCTGTATGCCACCCTCGGTGAAGTTATCGGTCAGCGCTCCGGAATCGTCAATCTGGGCCTGGAAGGTGTGATGCTTGTCAGCGCTTCCTGCGGGTTTGCCGTGACGTCTATGTCCGGTAATCCATACCTCGGTGTTTTGGCAGCCATGCTGGCCGGTGGATTGTTGAATATGATCCTGGGCTACCTGGTGATCAGTCGTCAGGCTAACCAGCTGGCCAGCGGTCTGGCGCTGATGTTCTTCGGCTTCGGCTTAAGTGCATTAATCGGCAAATCATATGTCGGAGCCAAGATTGATGGTCTGCCGAGAATTCTTTTGCCCGGGCTTTCCGGCCTCCCGCGTTTATATGCTTCGCTGTTTAAATTTGATCTCTTGATTTATCTAGCTGTCCCTATGGCTTTTTTAGTGTTCTGGATACTCTTTCGTACACGCTGGGGGCTTGGCTTACGCGCCGTGGGTGAGAATGCGGATACGGCGTTTGCTTCCGGTCGCAACCCTCGGCTGATCCGATACCAGGCCCTTTTCGCAGCCGGGGTCTTAGCCGGTCTCGGTGCGGCGCATTTATCTATTGCTTATACCATGACATGGGCCGAATACATGACAGCCGGCCGGGGCTTTATCGCGATAGCGCTGGTAATATTTTCGAGATGGCACCCCTTACAGGCGATTGCCGGAGCACTTATATTCAGCGGGGCCGTGGCTTTTCAACTCCTGCTGCAATCCAGCGGTGTCGAGATCTCGCCACTGCTGTTGGATACAATCCCCTATATCGTAACGATGCTTGTATTAATTGCCTGGGGCGGCCACCGTAAACATTCTGCTCCCGCAAGTCTTGGACGCGTTTATTATGGCAGCGAATAGGAAGGCCGCGCTCCCACAGGGAGCGGCTGAAGTAATAGTAGAAGTGGTTTCAAGCGTTTGCATCAATAAACCGGACTGTATTAAAAAAGGAGGGAAAGCGTATGAACAGAAAACGGTTTAATGTCATCGCAGCGATTGTGTTGAGCATTGCGCTGGTGTTCACCGCCTCGGGTCAGGCTGAAGAGAAACCGGTCCTGATCATCGGTGCCCTTTACGGCGGCCCCATCACCGATGCCGGTTACAACCAGGCGATGCATACAGGTGTAATTACGATAGGACAGAACATCAAGGGTGTCAAAATCATCGAAGCTGAGAATGTTGCCGATGAGGCCGGCGCTACATTAACCATGGAAAACATGATCCGGCAAGGGGCAAAACTGATCATTGCCACAGCCTTCAATCATCAATACCCGGCGTTGAAACTCTCGAAAAAGTATCCGGATGTGATATTCGAGCATGCCGGCGGCTGGGAAATGGGCCCCAACTTCGCCAACTTCTTCGGCAAACCACCAGACGGCTGGTATCTGATGGGTATCGCGGCAGGTATGATGACGACTTCGAACAAGTTTGGTTTTGTTGCCGCCTTCCCTCTTGGCTGGACATTGACATTCATCAACGCTTTCGAGCTGGGCGCCAAATCGGTCAATCCCAAAGCGCAGACGATTGTAGCCTATACCTTTAGCTGGGGTGACCGCGCCAAGGAAGCAGATACGGCCAACTCTCTCATCAACCAGGGCGTGGACGTCATCACCATGCATGTGGATTCGCCCTCGACAGTCATTTCAACCGCCGAATCGCGCGGCGTCTATTCCATCGGTTTCCAGTCACTGGCAGCACAGAAATTTGCTCCCGAATACTGGATAACCGGCACCGGGTTCACCCTCGGCGGCAAACTGACCTGGGTGGCCTCCACGGTGATCGATGGAACCTGGAAACCGATTTTCAAGCGCTGGGGCATCGCTGACGGCGGTATGGCGATAGCGCCTTACGGGCCCAAGGTTCCCGAAAAAGTGAAGGATGCGGTCAACCAGGCGAAAGCCGGTTTGGATGCAGGCAATATTGTCGTTTTCAAAGGGCCGATCAAAGATCAAAATGGGAATGTCAAGGTCGCAGAAGGCGAAGTTCTCACCGAAAAGCTCATGGGCTCAGTGGATTGGTTTGTTGAGGGCGTAATCGGTAAGCCGAAGTAATTGATAAATTTTATAGCGGCGGCCAGGGATCGCGTCGCTGCTGCAATGGCTGAAGAAGATCTGTGATGTTAAAATTCGACTCCTGTCAAATAGGCAAAACCGCCCGTAGCTTTCTGAGGCCGAAAGCGGGTGGCCAGGTGCTGGCCTGTTTTTCCAAGGCAGCCTATCTCGTTACGGAACAGGCAGAACTATTCTGGCTGGCTTCCGAGGGCACCCCCATGCATCTGCGCGGACTGCGGATCGCAGGGCCTTTTTTGAAAGTGGCAGCGGGAGAAAAATTTTTTATCAAAGGCCAATGCATCACGATCGCTCCTGATTGTATCGTGGACTTCGGCAATGCGCTCACCTGGACGGTGCCCGCCGTCACGGCCGAAACCGCTCTGGAAATTGATGAGATCCCCCAAAGGGTGAAGCGCCTGTTTCCAAACCGTTTTGATCTATCGCAGGCGAGCGGCTTCGGTCGATTGATTCCAAAAATTCTTTCGCTGCCTTCAGGCCGGTCGGAGGAAGCAGCTGAAATTGATCCGGTTCTCGCGCTTGCCTGGCCCGGCATCCATAAAATCGCCAAAGCTTGCCTGTTGCGAGATATGCCCGGTCTTTTGCGGGCAGCCAACGCCCTGGTGGGTCTGGGCGAAGGTTTAACGCCTTCCGGAGACGATTTCCTTGGCGGTTTGCTGTACTGCGTCCACACCATACAGCGGCTCTATCCCGGTTTTATTTATCTGGATTTATCTGAGCAGGCATTACTAATCGAGTCGGCCAGAAAGCGAACGCATCTGATCAGTTTCACGCTGTTGAAAGATTTGACTGAAGGCCGGGCCGTCGAACCGCTCCATGAATTGATCCACTCTGTTTTGAGCGATCAGCCTCCGGAAAGCATCCGGGCTGCATCCTGCCTGACCCAGATCGGACATTCGACCGGCTGGGACCTTCTGGCCGGTGCGCTGACCGGTTTGCTTTTGACTTTTGGCAGCCATGATACGATGGATTCGTCAGATGTTTCGCATACACAGGGCATTTGCGCTTAGGAAGGAAATTCTATGGAAATCAAACAGAAGATCGAAAAAGCGAACGAAGAGGCCGTCCAACGCCTGACCTCGGGCGAACCGGTGCTTGTGGATATCGCGCCGGCCGGGGAAGTCATTCCCGGCATGAAAGACAAAATGATTACCCACGCCGGGCCGCCAATTGAGTGGGAAAACATGAGCGGCGCTCAGAAGGGCGCCATTATCGGCACGGTACTTTATGAAGGCTGGGCCGAGACCGCCGCGGAAGCCAAAGCCCTCCTTAAAAAAGGAGATATTCGACTGGAACCCAACCACCACCACCAGACGGTGGGGCCGATGGCCGGCACCATTTCGCCATCAGCGCCGGTCTGGGTGGTGGAGAATCAGGCTTTCGGCAACCGTGCCTTTTGCCGTCAGGTTGAAGGCAACCAACAATTCGGCGATTACAGTGACCCGGCTCTGCAAGGGCTCCGCATGTGGCGGGACGTCTGGGCGCCAACCATGCGCAAGGCTTTGCACACCATCGGCGGACTGGATCTGAAACCGATCATCACCAAAGCACTTCAAATGGGCGACGAGCTTCACAACCGTAACACTGCATCTTCCAGCCTGTTTGCCAATGCGATGGCTGTGGCCATGGCTCAGACCGACCTGCCCAATAAAAACGAGATGATCGGCACGCTCAAATACGCCACCAATCACGAACTGATCTTTCTTGGGCTGGCCATGGCGGCCGGCAAAGCCATTGCCGACCCTGCCCGGGACATCGAATACAGCACAGTCGTCACCGCCATGTGCCGCAACGGCGTTGAGTTCGGCATCCGTGTCAGCGGGCTGAGCGACGAATGGTTCACTGCTCCGGCGCCTGTCCTGGACGGGCTGTATCTGCCCGGTTATTCCGCCAAAGACGCCGGGTTGGACATAGGCGATTCAGCCATTACCGAAACAGTCGGCTGGGGCGCCTTTGTGCTGGGCGGTGCACCCGGCATCCTCGGCCTGGTGGGCGGCACACCGGAAGAAGCGCTGGCGTATTCCCATGAAATGCGCAAGATCACCGTCGCAACTCACCCGGTCTATCGCATGCCGGCCCTTGGCTTTGTGGGAATTCCCATTGGAATCGATATCCGCCTGGTCGTTCAGACGAATATCACGCCTATTATCGACAGTGCCATTGCGCACAGGGAACCGGGTTATCCCAAGATCGGAGCCGGATTGCTACGCGCACCGCTGGATTGTTTCAAGAAGGCGCTGATTGCCTTCGGCAAGAAATATGGTTCAAAATAAGGAGCTGCCCATGGCCTGCGGGTTGGTCATTCGCAAAAATCAATATTACGATTCCGTTTTTCTCATGGGAATCAGCAAGCGCATCTCAGCCGTCGAGGGTGTTCAACAGAATGCCGTACTGATGGGAAGTGACAATAATAAAAAACTTCTGTCGAATATCGGCATCCATGACACCCAAATCGATACCGCACAGCCCAATGATCTGATCGTGGCCGTGATTGCTGAAACGCCGCAGATCGTCAATGACGTGTGGGACAAGCTGGATGAATATCTGAAAGGCGGCGTGCAAAGCTCATCTGCATCCCGATTGCGCTCTTTTGAAGACGGTCTGGCCAAGAAACCGGATGCCAATCTGGTGGCGATTTCCGTCCCCGGCGAATACGCCGCGCGCGAGGCGCGTAAGGCCCTTGAATCCGGTCTGAATGTTTTTTTGTTCAGCGACAACGTATCTATCGATGACGAACTGGAATTAAAGAAGCTTGCAAGAAAGAAAAACTTGCTCTTCATGGGTCCGGATTGCGGCTCCAGTCTGATCGGCGGCGTGGGCATCGGCTTTGCCAATGGGGTCCGCAAAGGTTCAATTGGCGTGATTAGTGCCTCCGGCTCCGGGCTGCAGGAATTTACCTGTCAGGTTCATAATGCCGGATTCGGAATTTCCCATGCCATTGGTACGGGCAGCCATGACCTTTCCGATAAAATCCGAGGGTTGACCACCCTGACAGCCCTGGATGCGCTCGAAGCGGATGCGCAGACCAAAGTGATCACTATTCTTTCCAAACCTCCAGGGGCTGAAACGATCGCAAAACTCAGCGAGCGGTTGAAAAACTGCAAAAAGCCGGTTGTCGGATGTTTTCTGGGCATAAAAAAAGAAATTGAAGGGGGTCGATCCTTCCAGTGCGCGCGTCTGATTGATGACGCCGTTCGACTGTCCATCATGCAGATCGATTCCACATCATTTCCAGCTCAACTGCAGTTCACCATGAAAGAATTGAAGCGGATGAGCAGGGAGATGGCCTCCTGGTCGACGCGACAGAAATACATACGCGGACTGTTTGCCGGTGGCACGTTCTGCTATCAGTCTCAGCAAATTTTTCGGGATGCCGGCCTCCCTGTTTACTCGAATGTCCCGCTCGATCTGAAATACAAGCTGGCCGATCCTGACATCAGCACTGAGAACACTATCGTTGATATGGGCGATGACCACTACACTGTCGGCAGAC
>Ga0209742_10000443_pt1 | contig 22270 bp, 25 predicted proteins | sample DeeMarSeWOR38_10_FD_187462 | JGI IMG/M metagenome (GOLD analysis project Ga0209742, IMG submission 187462) | Marine sediment microbial communities from White Oak River estuary, North Carolina - WOR-3-8_10 (SPAdes) (version 2) | ecosystem: Environmental > Aquatic > Marine > Intertidal zone >... | reverse complement strand
TTTGGTGGTCGCGGCTTGTTCACCCAAGCAACATGAACAAACCTTCATGAATGTGTGTTTAGCAGCAGGGCTTAACCCTTACTTGTTCCAAATGGCTAATATTAGGGAACAATGTGCCTGGGTTACGTCGGATAAGGAAGAAGCTACGGACAAGGCGATAAGGCAAATAACAGCTGCTATTGCGAGAGTTGCCTATCAAGAGGCACTGGAGAAGAGAGATATGGACGTGTCTCCCGACGTGCTCGTAATAGGCGGGGGTATCGCAGGAATTAGAGCAACTCAGGCTCTTGCTTCTCCAGACAGAAAGGTTTATCTAGTTGAAAAAAGTTCCTCACTGGGAGGCAAGGTGAAGAACTTCGACAAGTTATTTACCAAGATGGGATCTGGCTCAGCGCTGATCAGCGATGAGTTGAGGAAAGTGGAAGGAAATGAAAATGTTGAAGTATTTACTGATAGTGAAGTTGAGCAAATTTTAGGATTCTTCGGCAATTTCGAAGTAAAGGTAGTGAAGAAATCAACAAGCGAAGAACAGGAGTTCAATGTTGGAGCGGTAGTACTAGCTACCGGATTTGACTTGATGGATCTCAAAGCGCTTCCTCAATATGGCTATGGCAAACTCGAAAACATATATACAAGTCTAGAATTTGAAGAAATGAATGTTCCGGACGGTACAACTGGAGGTAAGATTCTTCTTAAAAACGGCAAGCCTCCAGGATCTGTTGCCGTTGTCCACTGTGTAGGTCGAGAGGAGAAGGGCTACTGTTCCAAAGTATGCTGTATGTATTCCCTTAAGTTTGCCAGAATGTTGAGGGAGAAACTTCCTGAGACGAAAGTATTTCAAATCTACTCGGACTTATGTGTTCCGGGGAAAGCTCACCAAAAATTCTATGAGGAAACCAAAAGCTTGGGCATTGAGTTTATACACGCTGAACAGACCAACGTCACTCAAAATGATAAGGGTATTAATGTGAGATATGAGAGCAACAATGGGCTAAAGAACAGTCTGGCTGTAGATATGGTGATCCTTGTACCAGCGATGGAACTTGGTAATAACACTAGTCAGTTCGCTGAAATGCTCGGAATACCTGTCGACGATGAGGGATTCCTTACTCAGGAACATCAACTGCTCGCTCCAGTGGCATCTTCTATAGAGGGCGTGTTTGTGGTCGGCTGTGCTCAGGGCCCCAAAAATATTTCGGAGTCCATAGTTCAATCAGAAGCAGCGGCAGGAAAGATACTTTCGACCCTGGTTCCAGGCAGGAAACTGGAACTGGAAGTAAAGACATCGGAAATTTCTGAAACGTTCTGTACCGGATGTAAGACATGCATCTCTGTATGCCCATACTCAGCTATTAGTTTTGATGATTATAAAAAGATCGCTGTAGTAAATGAAGCTCTGTGTCATGGTTGCGGAGTCTGTGCTGCTGCCTGTCCATCCGGGGCGGCTAGAGTGAAGAATTTTGCCTTTACACAGATCTATCAAGAGGTCGAGGCTCTATTGAAGTGAACGAAAGAAGGCAGAAATTGCCCAGAAAAGTGTATAGAAAAAATAGTTCTTTAATCTTTTTTATGTATCGTTCCAATCTCTTGTTGAGTAATATGAACTAATTTTCAAACAAAGTGCGGTTTTAGAAAGTAACAAGGAGTTAATATGACTACTAATCGAAAAGGGGCTTTATTGCCTGCCGGGGGTAATTTACAGCAAGGCATCTTAGACTTTATTAAGCAGGCTTTGAAGCAGAGTGCTTTTGATGCTGTCCTCATGCCATCACGAGTGCCAGCAGGTGATTCATTCGCCTATTTTTTGATTCAAAGTGAAGCAGTACTTGGAGGAGCAACTCCCCTGTCACCGATTATGCCGGTCCAAGGCGCCAGAGTAATTTCCAGTATTACCAGACATGGGAAAGGGAAGAATAGAATAGCTGTTATCACTCGGCCGTGTGAAGCAAGGGCAACCATTGAACTGTCTAAGCTTGGACAGATAGACCTGGAAAATATAACTGTTATTACAATGGACTGTCCTGGTGTGATGCCCATGTCAGACTATTTTAAGGATACAGGAAAGGGTGATAGGGTGTTTGAAGATGCCTCTCAGAATTGGAATAGCCAACCCATGCGACCGCTATGCCAAATATGTGACAATTTTTCTTCCGTTGGTGGCGAAGACTTGCATATAGGGATAATAGGGATGGAGAGCGATGGCATCCTACTTATTCCTTGTAGTCTCAAAGGTGAGAATACCTTGAGCAAGATTGGTCTCTCACTTGGAGATAATATAGCTGACTGGGAAGCCAGTGTCAGCAAGTTGACTGATGAGAGAAAGAAAAAGAGAAATCAAAGTAATGAGGGATTAAGAAGCGATATCAGAGGAATAGATAGACTATTACAGGCTTTCAGCAAATGTATAAACTGCCATAACTGTATGAGGGTTTGTCCTATTTGCTACTGCCGCCAATGTAATTTTGATTCAGATAAGATGAAATTTAGTTTTGACGATTACATTACTAGAGGAGAAGCAAGAAACGGATTAAGGATACCCACTGACATGCTGTTATTCCATATCGGACGAATGCTGCATATGTCCCTTTCCTGCGTATCATGTGGAATGTGCGAGGATGCCTGCCCTATGGCGATCCCCGTATCGCAAATCTTCACCTTGGTTGGTGATAAAAATCAGGAAGCGTTTGATTATATTCTTGGTAGGAGCGTAGATGAACCTCTCCCATTAACGACTTTTGAGGAAGAGGAATTCCTGGAGGTGGAACAATCTTATGCGGGAGTCTCTCCCGGACAGGAGGGCCAGGATGACTAAAGTATTAAGCATAGATAAAAGCGCAGAGGAAGGCTTGAAAGAACTACTCAAGTTCCTCCTGGAGAATGGTAAGGTAAAAGGTGTCATCGCACTCAGAAAGATGGGGGAAGATGGCACCATATCTTATTCACTCATTACCAGTCCTGAAGATGTTGGATCCACAATGCCACTTTTCCCTCTTATGCCAGTAAATTTGGCTAAACAACTTTCTCGACTCACGTTGCTCGAATCTGCTACCGAACCCATTGCCGTAGTTATGAGACCTTGCGAATTGAGAGCGTTTATAGAACTTGTGAAACGAACTCAAGGCAGCCTAGAAAACATCCTGTTCATAAGTTCCACCTGCGGTGGAGTCTATCCATTGAAAATGGCTGTAGAGGGTAATATTGAAGAATCTTTACCTGAATACTGGAAGGGGCTTGGAAAAGGTGAACTTATTCCTAACACAAGGCTTGCCTGTCAGGCGTGCCAATATTTTGTGCCGTACACCGCTGATATCACTGTGTCATTGCTTAGTAATAAAGAAATAGATAAAGAGACTACGTTATTACTAAACACTGAGAAAGCAGAGGCAATTGTTGAGGGTATATCAGGAAAATTCAGCGAGAGAGATCTGGATACAGCGAAAATAGAGCAAATACGGAGTAAAAGGAAAACTGAAAAAGAGAAACTCTCGGACGAGCCGGAATTAAAGAACCTTGGTATCGACGATATAACGAAAACATTCAGCAGATGCATAGGTTGCCGTAACTGTAGCAAAGTATGTCCTGCTTGTTATTGTCATGTATGCTTTTTCGAAACCGAGACAAGCCAGTACGAGCCAGTTTACTATGAAAGAGAACTACAAAAGACGGGCTGCGTAAATATGCTTTCTGATACGATTTATTATCACCTGGTGAGGCTATTCCATGTAAGTACATCTTGTACGGCATGTGGCCAATGTGCAGATGCGTGTCCCGCCGACATACCACTCTGGGCTATTTCTTTGAAGATGGGCGAGTCAGTCCAAAAAACTTTTGATTATCTGCCGGGAAAAGATATAGAAGAAGGGCTTCCAATTACCACATTTTTACCAGAAGAATTTGCTGGGGTTGTATAGTAGCGCATTTAGGAAATAATCTATAAACGGAATGCTCTAATAATTGGATTTGCTAATTTTTTCGCCTAGATTCTATTCCAACCGGACCAATGGGCGTCTTCAAGAATTATTAAGAAATCAGTATCCCAGAGGCAATAGCCCTAAATTATATTTTTCTGTGAATTCATGAGGTATTGCTCAATTGAACGTGTTAGATAGTCAACAAAAATTTGCTATCAGACTGAATGATGAATCATGCAGCAGATGTGCGATCTGTTACTCAGCCTGTCCATTTGAAACAATAAAGATAGATCCTGAAACAGGGAGATTGCTTCTAGAGATCGAGAAATGTCAAGTTTGTGCAATTTGCTACTCTAGCTGTCCGGCTAAAGCCATAAATATCATCTACTATGATATAAATTCCTTAGCCAGTTACCTAGAGAAAGCAAAAGATGAATATAAGTCTGATTCCTTAGTCATTAAGTGTAAAGGCAGTGGCCCTGACTTTGAAGACGTAGAAAAGCTATTTGGGATATCGGAATTCATGCCCTTATATGTTCCCTGCGTCGGACGTATTCCAGCGGAAGTTCTTTTAAAAGCAATATCTACAATAGGAATAAAGGCAATTTACATTCTCGCCTGCGACGAAGACTACTGCCGATTCGAACGAGGAGGCTTAATTGCCCGACTTAGAGTCACGGCAGTAAATGCCCTTCTGGAACAACTTGGTTATGGCAAGGAAGTAATTAGATTCAAACAGCGCAGTCTGAAGGTAAAAGCCGATAGGAACAAATGTATCAGTTGCGGTAACTGTGTATTCTATTGTCCTTACGGTGCTGCTAAATTGGAGGGCGGAGCAGCTACTTTCGATCTAGAATTGTGCCGCGGCTGTGGTTTATGTGTAACCCTATGTCCGGCCTTGGCTTTGGATTTGGAGCATTGGGAAGAGGATCGGATATCAACATTAGTATCGAATCTATCCAAGAAAAAGACAAGACCAAATCTGTTGGTAATGCGATGTCAATGGGCTGTTTTCCCCGAACTTGGTGAAGAATTCGACTCCAACGTAAATGTCATAGATATGCCATGCGCTGGGAGAATTGACCCTCTGCATATCATGGAGGCCTTCCGGCAGGGTATAGCATCTTAATCGCTGCCTGTCATGAAGAAGATTGTAGATCGAAGAGGGGTAGCAAGGAGGCGCAGCGGTTAACCACAGCGTTGAAGAAGACTTTGAGCCAGATTGGTTTTGGTGAAAGACTTCACTTCTGCTCTGTGTCTCCAAGATATCCCGAATCTTTTCGAGAAGAGCTACGGCTATTCCAAGAAAGAATAGAAAGTACATGTTCACAGGAGGTCAAGCAGTGATAGTAACAGCTCAGAAACCATTAGATGAGATTCTGGATTTTCTATCTCCTTATAAATCTATCTTGATTGCTGGGTGTGATGGTTGTACCCAGCCACCGAGAGGCTTGAGGGAAGCCAGAACTCTGGCTCAACTGCTTGAGCTTGGCGGGAAGTTGAGAGGGAAGGATTTCAGTTTTAAGGTAATTACACTACCTAAACAATGCGACTCATACCTTACGCTCACTTCGTTGCAGCCCCAAATGAAGGATGTGGAAGTTATTCTGTCGCTAGCATGTGGTTTAGGGGTGCAGACTATAAGTCAAGTCTTACCAGATTATCCTGTTTTCCCTGCTCAGAACACATTATTCATCGGAGCAGAAATTAGGGAGGACAATACTCTTGAGGAAAGGTGCGCTGCCTGCGGGGATTGTTTGCTGGCTTTAACCGGAGGTGTTTGCCCTATCGCCAGGTGTGCTAAATCTTTACTCAATGGTCCATGTGGAGGCTCGCAACATGGCAAATGCGAAATTGACCCTGAAAAGGATTGCGCCTGGGATTTAATTATTAAACGACTGGACAAACTGGGCAGGCTTTCAGCATTGGATGAAATTCGCCCTCCCAGAAATTTTGGCGAGGTACTACGGCCCGGCAGACTTCGTGGATAGGCTCTTGATAAACAAGTCTATATACATAAGACGAATATAAATGTATTTTTATATTAAAATTAAGTAATTGAGTAGTTAACGAGACAAAATCTGAAAGAAACGATCATACAAAGCTCGAAAGTTTTTTCACGAAGAACCGAAACTTGCCCATTCGTTTAGTTTTTTGTAAGAAACTGCCAAAGTGGACCAGGAAGTGAAATAGTTACGTGACGCCACCTTTTTATTCGAATCGAGGCTTACATTATCATTAGTTGTGCTAATAAAACATCTATATAAAGTATTAAGGGAATACAGGCGTTAATGACAAGCAGTTCTTACTTTGACAAAATTAGAAATATTTTTGTATAAATCGAAGAGTGATAAGTTCGATCATTACGTGAAAAAGTTATACGATTATTTCGAAAAGTGGTATTCGCACTGTAGCTAAATAAGTATGGTAAAGGAGGTTAGCAGATGGCTCATAAAATCACTAATTGCATACATGCGAAACTCCAGCGTATTCATAAACTAGGGAGAACAATGAATGATGGAAAGATATGAAGTAATTATCGTAGGCGGTGGTCCTGCTGGGCTTACGGCCGGCCTCTATAGTTCACGGGCAGGGCTTAATAGCTTGCTAATAGAGCGGGGTATAGTTGGAGGTCAAATTGTAAATGCTACTATGGTAGAGAATTATCCTGGTTTTCCACGAGGTATCTCTGGTGCAGAACTAGGGGCACTTATGCATCAACAGGCAGTCAAATATGGCCTTGAGGTAGTGGCTGCTGAAGTTACAGGGATTGTCCCAAAAAAAACCTACAGCATTTCCACAACTGAGGGTGACTTCGAAACAAAAGCCTTAATCATAGCAACTGGTTCAGAATATCGTAAACTGGGGGCTCCTGGTGAGGAAAGGCTCACAGGTCATGGTGTTTCTTATTGCGCAACCTGTGACGGTTTTTTCTTTCGAGACCGAGAAGTAGCGGTTATTGGAGGTGGTGATACCGCTATTACCGATGCTTTGGAGCTGACTCGGCATGTTAAAAAAGTCTACGTAATACATCGGCGAGACGAGCTAAGAGCAGGACAAGTGCTGCAGCAGCGCGCCTTAGATGAACCCAAATTGGAGTTCGTATGGAGTACTGTGGTGGAAAAATTAGTGGGGGCAAAAATGCTGGAAGAGATCAAACTACGCAATGTGAAGACAGGTAAATTCTCCACGTTGAAGGTTGCTGGCATCTTTATTGCAGTAGGACTAACACCCAATAGCCACAGCTTTATCAATGTTGTGGACCTAGATAATACTGGATATATAATGACTGACGAAACAATGACTACTTCAGCTACCGGCATCTTTGTCGCCGGAGATGTACGCAAGAATTCACCACGTCAAATAGGTGCCGCCGTTGGAGATGGCGTCGCTGCTGCCATGTCAGTTTTCAAGTATGTCCAAGAGCATGATAAATGAGCTAGGTCCAAGTCCATTGAGGTTACAATGTATTCTGCTAAGCGAGATCCCAGAGAAATGACTGTTGAGGAAACAATGAAATGGATGCAAGAATTGGTAAACAAGTTAACAGAAGAGAAAGGTTCTACAGGCAGTGCATGTTCTCTTGAAGCACTAAAGAATCCAATTCGAAGGAATATTCTAAATACCCTAGAGAAAAGAGCTTTGTCAGTGAATGAAATTTCTGAGAAACTAAACGTTACCGGCTTGGCATTGAGATTCCACCTTAATTTCCTTGAAAGTTCATATTTTATACACGTTGAAGGTGATAAAGTTGATCTAACGCCAGGAGGCGTTTCTGTTGTAAGAACCCACAAGCGGGCTTGAGCCAGTTCATGTCAAGAAGTTGCTAGGAGAGAGAGTAGATTACAGGTGAGACATGATGTTTTCTCGGTATTCATCTCGCTGTAACCAGTACAGGAGACGACGAGAGCGATAATATTATTGTAGTGTTATGTCCAATAGTAAATGAATTACGCATATGAAGTCAAAGTATCAATTAGGAAAAACGAAATAGAGGGGGAAGTATGAAAATCTGCATTATTGGTGCCGGGGATGCAGGGGCAATAGCAGCCCTACAAATCCGTCGTCTGAATAGCCGGGCTCAGATCGATGTCTTTAATAAGAGAAAGGAACTCGGAGTTAACCCCTGTGAAATTCCTTTAGTCTTAAGCGGGACTATCGGCAAGTGGGAAGATCTATATCGTGGATATCGGATTACACAATTTTATGAAAAAAGAAACATAACGCTCCACTTAGACACTGAAGTCACTAACTTCCTCAGAGATAAGAAGGAAATCATTGCTAATGGGGAAAAATATGCCTATGACAAAGTAATCTTAGCCCTGGGAGCTACTCCGACCATACCTTACTTTCCTGGGTTGGACGGCTACAACGAGTTTACTTTGAGTACAGATATAGTGGATGGCAGAACTTTCGGAGCTGCAATTGCAAAACATAATAGTGCAGCTGTAATTGGAGGTGGGTTTGTTGCACTTGAGATCGTTGATGCTCTAAAAGCAAGGGGATATAGCAAGGTTTACCTGTTGGTTAGACGGGATCTAATGCGCGGCCATCTAGATGAAGAAATAGCGGAAAGATTAAAACAGATTCTTCTGGAAAGAGGTATAGAATTGATAATGCCCGCCGAAATTAAGAGAATAGGCGATAAAAATGAAAAAAAATGTGTGATTCTTACTGATCGAGAGCTAGATATAGATTTCGTTTTTTTTGGCGCTGGAGCAGAACCCAATGCAGAGTTGGCCCAAAAGGTAGGCCTAGAGATAGGAGATACAGGAGCCATAGTTGTAAACGCATATCTTCAAACTAGTGATCCAGATATTTATGCTATCGGCGATTGCATGGAGAATTGGGACATGATCATAGGATCCAAGCGGCGTCACCAGTTGGCTACCAACGCAATTCGAACTGGATACATAGCGGGAAGAAACGCAATCCTCGGAAATAAAATTCCTTATGGAGGCACAGTAATGCCTTTTGTAACTAGGATTTTTGGTTGCCAATTAGGAGCTGTAGGTCTTACTGAAAGAGAGGCTAGAGAGAAAGGAATAGAGACAATATCTACAATTGTTAATACGCCTTATCTTAGAGAGCCGAGAGAGGGCAAGCCAGCATTATATAAGCTTATAGCTGAATCCAAGACCGAGACGTTGATAGGGGCACAGTTAATATCTGAAGAAATAGTATCGGCAACAATTGACAAGCTTGCCGTTGCCATAGCTAATAGAATGCCGCTTATCAAACTGGTTCAGATTGACAGTTGCTATTCACCTTATGTACAAGAGGATCAGATAGCGGTTCCGATACAACGTTTAATAGATAAGCTGGGCTGATATATGAATGCCTGGTTAGCGTATTTAGAGGAGGGTAGTGATATTTTGGGTGGACGAACTAATCAAATTCCTAAACTACTTGAGTTCTTTCAAATATTGGTAGACGAACAGATGTATCGATATAACTAAATTTTGGGCCGTCGCCGCAATGTTTCCGCAAGATCAAGAGGCTTAATTTCAGGTTTTGGCACATCGTATACAGTAATTACATTTCTAAGATTATTGAATTTCTCTCGTATACTAGCTATATCATCACGCGGTAGTGGTTTCATTTTGCATAGTCGCAAGGGCGTGTTTATCTGTACCTCATCAGGTGAAATCTCACTAGCAAGTGCTGCTATCTCAGAGGCGTAATCCTTGTTAGCTACAATGAACATGACCTGCAGGGCTAATTTTCCTCTATATTTGTCTCTGAAAAGACCGATGCCATCTTTTATCTGGTCAAAATGTAATCCAGAAACTGGTCTATTGACCTTGGTGAATAGCTCCTCACTCGGTACGTCTAGCTTTGCTACTACTGTATCGGCATGACTGAGGCGCCGCCTTACATCTTCTCGGAACATGAATGAAGAATTGGTAAGAACTGCTATAGGTAAATTCAACATTGACCGCACAAGCTTAATCGCCTCGTCAAGATTACTGGCTAGTGTAGGCTCACCCATGCCAGAAAAAGTAGCATAGTCCGATTTTATTTGCTGCACCGAGCGGATTTCTTTGGCTAATCGCTCCAGACCGATAAATTCCTTTGGTTCAGTAACAAATTCGGTAATGTTACCTAACTGGCAATAGACGCAATTAAAGGAGCAAACCTTCCTCCTTGTATTTAGAAGGTCTATGCCCAGCGATCTACCCAGACGCCATGATGAAACAGGACCGTAGATGATTGACATCACATGTATTTTAGAAGGCAAATTGCCATCATTTCATGTAGGCTCTTTTCCATGCTTCTTTCTTGAAAGTAAGATAGTTCTTTATTGCTTCCTTGAGCGTATTGGCCGCCAAGAGAGCGCAATGTTCGCTTTCCTCTGGTAATCCACCCAGTGCAGTTAGGACATCGTTCTTGCCGATCCTTTGAGTTTCGCTGATGTCAGTTCGCTTGGCTAACTCAGTAATCATACTGCCCGATGCGATGCTAGGACCACAACCGTCAGTCCAGAAGGAAGTATTTGTAACCTTCCCATCTTTCACCTTAAGGTATATTTCCATAGTATCCCCACAGGGACCGGTTACCCTGGCGAATCCATCGGGCGTGGTCATTTTACCCAGATTTCTGGGATTTAGAAAATGGTCAATCGTTTTCTCTGAGTAGACCCTTTTCATATCCTCCATTACAGATTGCTCCAGTTCCTTAAAGGGGTCTTTAAATTCTTTTACCATTTTCTTTACTCCTCTAGAAAAATATTAAACAGATTAAATCCGCTGTCTTGACCATGCACAGCTAACCTTCTTTCTCTCCATTTAAAGTTGCAGTCAAATTGGTAATAAGCTGAGATATAACATCTGAACTGTATTTCTCAATTTTGCCTTCGTCACACAGCTTGGCTAATTCCGGGTCGATGGGCAGTTTTCCTAAAAGAGGAGCTCCGGAAGATTTGGCCATTTCTTCCCCCCTGCTCCTGCCAAAAATTTCCATTTTCTTACCTGTCTCGGGCAATACGAGATAACTCATGTTCTCCACTACTCCAAGAACCCGAATATTCATCTTTTGCGCCATCTTCACTGCTTTCATCACTATCATCTCAGTCAACTCTTGGGGAGTAAAAACATCGATTACTCCTGATATGGGTATTACCTGTAGGACTGTCAACGGGGCATCACCGGTGCCCGGTGGCAGGTCTATTATGAGATAGTCTAGTTTGCCCCAAAGAACTTCCTCCCAGAATTGAGTGATAGCTTTCGACATAAGAGGACCTCTCCAGATAACAGCTTCATCCTCACTGGGTAAGAGCAGGTTCATCGACATAATCTCGATTCCAGTTCTTGATAATACAGGCAAAATACCGGTCTCACTACCACTGGGGCGGGCATCTAAGCCAAACATTTTAGGAATACTGGAGCCAGTGATATCAGCATCGAGTATGCCTACGTCATTTCCTTCTCTAGCAAAATAGGTAGCTAGTAAGCCAGCTACCAGAGATTTACCGACTCCTCCTTTACCACTCATGACGGCTATTATCTTATCAATCTGATTGAGTTCTTTGGGCTTGGCCTCCACAAAATCGACAGTTATTTCGTTCACCCCGGAAACCTCACTAATCTCTGTCACTGCCTTATCCTTCAGCCAATCATGATGTTGGTTAGGGAGAGCAGTGGAAGCCAGATTTATTTTCGCCTTGCCATCCTTAACCTCTGCGCTCCGTACCAGGTTCATCTGCACCAAGCTACGCATTATTCCAGGCACAGGAACCTTATTCAGCGCTTCTTTCAGTTTTGTGTCAATTTGGTTCACTCAATCACCTCCTGTTGGTAATCTGTTTAGATAAGCTGGTATATTATTTCCCGTATTTCTCTTCTTGCTTCAGCAAACAGTATATTTCCTCTACCTGCCTCTTTGTTGCCTCAAGCGAACCATCGTTGTTAATAACAAAGTCGGCAGCCTTGATTTTTTCTTCAAGAGGAAGTTGAGACTTTATTCTGTTTTGGGCAGCATCTCGACTCATCCCTTTTTTTTCTAGTCGTTTTAACTGAGTTTGCTCACTGGCAGAAACGACTATTATTTTATCCGCATCTATAGGAGCGGCAACTTCAAACAACAACGGGATATCCTTAATAATTATAGCATGAGGGTCACGGTTTTTTATCTCATTTGTGATCCTTTCATCTTCCTTGAATACTTCGGGATGAACTATCTGATTTAACCTTGCCAGCATTTCCCTATTAGAGAACACCAACTCAGCCAGTTGCCGCCTATTTATAGTAATATCATCATTCAAAATATCTTTTCCAAAATAAGCAACCATTTTTCCCCAAGCCTTTGAGTGAGGACAGGTTACTTCCTTAGCTAACTTATCCCAATCAATTATATAGGCTCCAAGTTCTGTAAAAAAATTAGTTACTGTGCTCTTGCCCGTGCCCAAACTTCCCGTAAGCCCAACAATCATCATTTATTCCCCATTTCTACCTCCACAACCACATCCTCAGGGTTTCAAATTACCAGGAAAATGTTTTATCACCTTTTTGTCGTTTGCCTCAATGGTCACATATATTGTCGCCCGTTGCTAAATCGCCTTTTATATAATCCATAACAGCCTTCTCTGGGTCGTCACTGAGCACACCGACAACAGTTTCAATGTGGTTCTCGTTGAAAATTGCTCGGGCTCTGGAACCCATGCCACTGGCTATTACAACAGAGACCCCTTCTTCGGCCAACCACGCAGGAAGGAATCCAGGTTGATGTCCTGGTGATGGTACGACCTCTCTTCTTATAATCGCCTTGGTTGACTCTTCAACATCAAATAAAGCGAAATGGCTGCAATGACCAAAATGGGCAGCTACTTTACCGTCTGTTATGGGTATTGCGTATCTCATTGTCTCCTCCAATCTGGTTGGGGTTCAAATATATTCACCTTCTAGCTCCTCGAACAAACATTGCCTTTAGAGCATGGGGGTGTTTCACAGCGTTCTGATTTGCCACAGCAAGTTTTCCCTGGCGCTCTTATTTCGGTTTGCAGCAAGTAAGAGGCAGAAACAAGTTTTTCCACTCTTTTACTACCACAGACAGGGCAACATATAGACTCCCTGTTATCCACTCCGCGTTGAAACATCTCCGATATCTTGCCGCAGTCTTGGCACCTGTAGTCATAGATTGGCATTATTACCCCTAACAATTGATTCTTACACAGCTTTGATAGCAAGTTCTGCAGCATTCACCAACTGATAGACTATCGGGGATGCTGTTAAGGCAGGGTGCGTGCCCATTTGAAACAGGGCGAGATCATAGGCAGTCATCCTGTTCTGGATACAAGAGCTAATGACATTTGCTATCTCGCCAGTGCTCTTTCCACCTGAGATTCCCCCACCCAGTAACTCTCCATTATCCTTTGAGAATAACAGTTTTACTTTTGTTGTTACCGATCCCGGTATACCACCTGGATGCGTATCCAGAGCAGTTGATTCAGACAGTATAACCTCATAGCCTTCTTGTTTGGATGCTCTTTCTGTTAAACCGGCACAGGCAAAAGCACGTTCACCAATTATGGTAGAGAAAACACCGACCGCGCCCGGATTTTTACAGCGCGTATCAAAAAGATTGGCCCCAGCTATACGTGCCTCAGCACAGGCCACAGATGCGAGCATAAGGCGGCATGGCTTACCACTAAAGAATGATACTTTTTCTGCACAGTCGCCACAGGCAAATATATTGGGGTCTGTAGTGGTGCGCATATAACGATCCACTGCAATTGCCTTTCCCGGTCCTATTTCAAGCCCAGCTTTCTTAGCCAGTTCATGATTTGGCACAACTCCGACTCCGACAACTACCATATCTGCTTTAATCTCCTGTCCCCCTGATAACCTGACACCGCTTACCTTATTATCACCTAATATCGCTTCGACTTTGTTATTCACAAGCAGTTTTATACCTCTATCGCTGAGCACCTTTTCGGCCTCGATACAGAACTCTTCATCCAAAGCCAACTGCAGACAATGGGGAAGCAATTCCACGATAGTTACATTGCAATCGCGGTTTTTCTTGCACTCGTCAGCGAACTCTACACCGATGAAACCTCCCCCTATTATCACAATATCTTTGGCATCATTGAGTTTACCTAACATATTGTTCAAATATGACACATCCTTCTTTGCAACGAACACATTCTCCTTGTCTATACCTGGAATAGGCAAAACTAGCGGAGAAGAACCAGTAGCTAAAACCAGTTTCTCGTAGCTGAATGTGTTTCCATCGCTCAAGGAGACTGTCTTCTTTTCTCTGTCTACTTCCACTGCTTCGCCCTTAACAAGCTCAATACTGTTGTTCACAACCAGAGCATCAGGAATCAGGTTTTTTGTTGGACTGCCTACAGTCCCGAAGATATATGGTATTCCACAGGGAATAAGTACTTGCTCTTCTTTACGAACTAAAATTACGCTTTTATCGCTATATCTCCTACGGCAGCTAATTCCTGCTACTGGTCCGGCAGCGCTTCCTCCAATGATTAGTACATTAGCCTTCTTCATTTATTTATCTTCCCTCCTACACTAATTTTGGTTTAGCTTTTATCAGCTCAGTGTTTGGACAATGATCTGCCACAGCTTTTTTATTTCATGACTGACTCTGCCATCGCCATATTGTACCACAGGTAACCGCTTGATAAGAGCCTCGGTAACCACATTATCAAATGGTATTTTGGATGCCACTTCTACTTCTTTGTTAAGGCAGTATCTCTCGATCTCTTTAGTATTATCTTGATTAATGTCATATTTGTTTATGCAAACAAGGGCAGGAACGCCGAAGTGCTGACAAACCCCGAGGACACGCTCGAGGTCATGAATTCCCGATAAAGTGGGCTCGGTAACCAGCAATGCCAGGCTGGACCCCGATAGCGAGGAAATAACTGGGCAGCCTATTCCTGGAGGACCGTCGGTGAGAATGTAGTCTAAATTTTCTCTTTCAGCGATTAATCTGGCATTTTGCCGCACTAATGCTACCATTTTTCCTGAATTCTCCTGTGCAATACCCAACCTGGCGTGGCATAAATAACCGTATTTTGTTTCCGATATAAACGAGTGTCCGCTCATACTCGGCTTCATGGTAATGGCATCAACAGGACAGACTTGATAGCAAAAACCGCACCCTTCACAGGAGATAGGGTCAACATTTAAGTCTTTAATGGCATCAAATCGACACAATTCCTGACATAAGCCACATTCTGTACATTTTTCTTGGTCGATGAAAGCAACTTGGCCGCTCCAGAATTCCTTTTCCTCTTTAACCGTCGGTTCGAGAAGGAGATGGAGGTCGGCGGCATCTACGTCACAGTCAGCTAATACCTTACTTTGTGCCAGGACCGCAAGAGATGCCACTATGGATGTCTTACCTGTTCCTCCCTTGCCACTAAGAACTACGATTTCCTTCATTATTCATCAATTATCATGCTTTTAATGTCCTGAAAAAGTCTGAGAAACGCCTCGCGCCACCGAGGTATTCCCTTCACTAAAGGAATCCCCTCGGAATATAGTCTAGCGATATTCCTATCGAGGGGGATTCTTGACAAAATTGGTATTCCTTCTCGAAGGCAATACTGCTCAACTTCCTTTCCTCCTATTCCAACACGATTAACTACTACACCACATGAAATACCCAGCTTTCTCACTACCTCCACCGCCAATAAAAGGTCATTGAGACCAAAAGGGGTAGGCTCGGTTACAAGGAGACAAAAATCGCTCCCTTCTACTGCCTCCACTACGGGACAAGATGTTCCCGGCGGGACATCGATGATTACTATGTTTGCAGGTTCAATATACTTTTTTACCTCCCTGATTACTGGTGGGGCCATCGCCTCGCCAACGTTAATCTTGCCTTGGATTAATTCCAAATTGCCCGAATCACCACGTTCGACTACCCCTACCTCTCTTCCTTCTTCGGTAATAGCAGACTCAGGACATAGGTAAGAACATGCCCCGCAACCATGACACAATTCAGGGAAAACTAGCACCTTTTCCTTAATAACTGCCAGGGCATTATAGGCACATATTTCAGCGCATTTACCGCAATAAGTGCAGTTAGTTTCATCCACCTTGGGGATAGGAACATAAACTCGTTTTCTTTGGCTCAGAGCTAGATGTAGAAGGATGTTGGCATTTGGCTCCTCTACATCACAGTCCAATAGTTGAATTTTGTTGTTATCGATTAATGAAAGAGCTAAGCTGGTGGCTACCAGTGTCTTTCCTGTGCCACCCTTACCACTGGCAACAGAGATTATCATACTATTCTCTGATCATCTTAGTACCACATTTGGGACAATTCATATCATAACAGGGAACGCCAACCTGATGAGCAGCCTTTGTTCCACAGCTAGGACATATGCAATTTCCCGTGGGTCCCGCGCCTGGGCGGTTTCCACCCATTCTTCCTCTACCTCCACCGCGGCCCAATCCCCTGCCGGTTCCCGGTCCTTGCCCATATGGGCCCGTACCATCTCCTCCAGGCATAATTCACCTCCGATAAGAATTGGTTTTGCTTATTACATCGGTGGCAACCCGCAGACTCCAGAACTACAAGTTGGACAACTCACATCCGAGGGCTCGGTTTCACTTGAACCGCAGCTAAAAAAAGATGAAAGAATTCTTTGCGGTTTACTGGCATGGCATTTGGGGCAACTCAAACTAGAACCATCTTCACCAATAGATTGGCGTACTTCAAATCTCTGCCCACACTTTACACACTGGTACTCATAAATTGGCATAATTTACCTTCCTTTCTCCAGTTCTTCAAGGCGGTGCTGGATTTCATTGAGCTGTTGACCCAGCATCTGGGCTTGGGATTTGAGCATTTCTATCTCTTGTTCTGGTATCATTGCTGTAGGCGCTGCTTGAGGCATTATTTCTGGCCGCATCCCCATCCCCATGCCCCTACCCATGCCTCTACCCATCCCTCGGCCTGTACCCATACCAGATCCCGTACCACCTCCCATCCCATAATGATCGCCTACATTCGGTTGAGAGCTTGATTTAAACTCTCCTGCTTTGAAAGCCTCAATGGCGTCATTTATCTTACCCGAAACACCCGTAATTACTTTAATACCCGCCGCCGAAAGAGTCTGGTGAGCATTGGGCCCACAATTACCAGTTAGCACTATCTCTACCCCTTTGCTGGTAATCATCTGAGCGGTACTGATACCTGCCCCACCGGAGGCCATGGCATTAGAGTTATCCAAGGCTTCAAACTCCATGCTCTCGGGGTCAATGATAATGAAGTATTGACACCTGCCAAAACGAGGGTCTACTTCAGCGTCCAACCCCGGAGCTGTTGCTGATACTGCAATTTTCATGATGCACCTCTTTCTAGTTTATTCCGTTTCCAGTTCTTTGATTCTAGCATCAATGTGTTCCAGTTGTCCTTTCATTGCTTGAGCCTGTCCCCTTAAGAAATCTAGTTCCTGCTCTCGAGTCATTTGAGGAGCATAGGGGTCTGGTCCCATAGGTGCTCCGGCATAACCATATGGTGTGTCTCCCGGATAAACCATTTCCCCATAATAGGGCATAGCCCAAGGTCTAAAATAAGGATAATCCGACTGGGCAGGCATTCCTGCAGCTCCACTACTGAAAAAATATCCGCATCGCGGCAATCCTCCTCTTCCCAGGCCTACATAAGGCCAGGGAGGAGAGCTGTCTCTAAATCCGAATCCCCATCCCCTCCCTCCAAATCCTCTACCATATCCATTAGGCATTTCTTACCTCCTTCGCTTCTCTATAATTTACCAACCACGGTATCCATAGGATCCCCACCTTCGCCAGCCTCGGCCAAATCCACGACCGAAACCGCGGCCAAATCCATAACCCCATCTAGGCCATGTCGGCATTGAATAACCGTAGCCATGAGGATATGGATAACCAGGCATTGGACTGGCGAAGCCTGGTCTGACAAAACCGGTGCAAAAACCAGCCCTCCTTCCAGTCATAGGTCCCAGTCCCATTGGTCCTGTTCTATCTCCAAATGGCATCTGTTTTACCTCCTTTATTTTTTTATTTTCTCATTATCGCCGACCACCGCGAAATCTCTTGCCATATCCTTTGCCTGTAACAAATGAAGGCAAAGGCATAGGCTCAATATCCCCACTGAAACACACCGGGCAAGACAAAGGAAGCCTCTGTGCCATTGTCTCAAAAGGTACATTCCACTCGTGACCATCATTGCCACATCTAAAGAGACGCTGGGGCAGCTCAAAGTTGCCTCCTTCAATCTGAATTGCCTTGCCATTAATCAGAGCATCAGCTACCTTCTTCCGAGCCGATTCTAATATGCGATGAAAGGTTGGCCTGGAAATATGCATCTGATGCGCGCATTCTTCTTGCTCCAGTTCCTCTAAATCTTTGAGACGGATAGCTTCAACCTCCTCCAGTGAAAGACGTATACCCTGTAAGGCATTTGTTGGAATCCCCGCGGGCTTGAAGAAGCCTACATTTGGCAACTGAGCAACACACCGCAATTTCTCTGGCCTAGCCATTAAAAATCACCTCATTTTTACTATGAATTATGAACATATGTCAATAATAATGATAATAAATCCTGTCAAATTTGTCAAATTTTGACCATTGCTACCGTTTGATGGTACAAATTAAAACATGGATGGAATTGAGCTTTTCCCTAGCCTCCCACAATGTATAGAGACTACAGCTAGTAAGGAATTCTGGTACTCGGTGAATCAATATATGGAAGGTGGGCAGAAGGACAGCAAACTTGAGGATAGAATTAAGCTTCTCAAAGCCTTCCTGGAATCAATGGATTTTAGAAAGCTACGCAACCAAAGCGAAAGATACTTAATAGAAGGCAAGCGAGTTAAATTTGCAATCTTCTGGGAAAACAGCAATATTAGTTACGAAATGGTGGTGATTAAAGCTACAGATTGAGCAGCTATTCCCTCTTCTCGACCTATGAACCCTAAACCATTGGTTGTGGTGGCTTTGATCGTTATCTGTGTTGAATCTATTCCTAAGACCTGCGCTATTCTTATTCTCATCTCAGGAATGAAAAGTGAAAGTTTCGGGCTTTGAGCTATAATGGTAACGTCGATGTTAACAATCCTGAACCCTTTGGTTTTAAGCAGTTCACCGGTTTTAGCTAATAAAAGTAAACTTGAAACATCTTTATATTCCGCTTCTTGAGATGGGAATAGGGTGCCGATATCGCCCAGACTAGCAGCACCACACAAAGCATCTATCATGGCATGAACTACTACATCAGCATCACTCCAGCCCGACAAACCTTTGTCATAGGGGATATCGACACCTCCCAAAATTAATCCTCGCCCGGAAATCAAGGGATGGCAGTCACAGCCAGTGCCGATTCTTAATCTGTCTCTTTCCATTTTCTTGCTATTATACGTGCCACTTCCAGGTCCTCAGTTGTTGTCACCTTTATATTTCTATAATCGCCCATATAAAGCTGTACCTTGTATCCCAAGCATTCCACTGCAGTTGCATCATCGGTAACCTCTGCGACAAGGTTCGTATAAGCCTTGTTTATTACATCAAAGCTGAATATCTGTGGGGTTTGTGCTGCCCATAGCCTATCACGCTGAAGGGTTTCCCCAATCAGTCTTTCATCAGTGGCAAGCTTTATAGTATCTTTAACCGGCACTGCGGCTACAGCAGCCTCAATCTCTTCAACTATCTCCAGCCCATCCTTAATCAAATCGCGAGTCAAAAAAGGCCTAGCACCGTCATGAATCATGACCAAATCGCAATCTCTCATGTGCTTCAGCCCTTCCTTCACCGAATCCTGTCGCTTCGTACCACCTATGCATAAGGCAACTTTGGACCAACCTCTCTCCTTTTTCAATCTCCGTACCCGAGCCAGATCCTCATTATTCAAGACCAGGACTATCTGTTGAACCAAGTTGTATCTCTGGCAAGTATCCACGGACCAAGCCAGCAAAGGTTTTCTCAGTAGAGAAGCAAAATTTTTGTTTATACCCCCCATCCGCTGGCTGGTTCCAGCAGCGACTATCACTGCGCCTAACTTATTAGATACGAGATTCAAATCGATTAACTTTACTCCTGAACATCATAAGTCAAAGATCAGGAACTACTACAGCAAATAAGAATGCATAAGAATTTATTCTTGCCCTGTATTATTGTACTTTACATTTTGCGTTTTACTTTCCCTTGTAAGCCCTCGCCTCAGAGCTTCCACCACCGAGCCGACCTCGATTAGGTGAATATCCGTAGACTGAAAGGATCGCTTCACTTCACTTGCAATAATGGGAGTAAGTCTGGGCATAACCTGGGATTTAAAGCCTAACCTAATGGCTTCAGCAATTCTCCTTTCTACATGTGATACCCCTCTAAGTTCTCCATTCAAACCTATCTCTCCTAAAGCAACCAAGCCTGATATCGGCTTAGTATCATGAAAACTGGAAGCAATGGCTAAGGCGATTCCTAAATCAACCGCCGGCTCATTAACCCTTAAGCCGCCAGTAACATTGACTATAATATCTTGGTTGAAAAGTTTTAATCCAGCACGCTTGGTAAGTACAGCAATTATCAACAGCAGCCGATTAAAATCAATGCCGTTGGCGATGCGCCGTGGCGGCGTGAAGCTGTTAGGGGTAGTCAGGGCTTGAATCTCTACCAACAAAGGACGATTACCTTCAAGAGTAGGTACGACCACTGAGCCCATAGTTTCATCCTTATATGCGGATAAAAAAACTTGAGATGGATTACCCACTTCTATCAGTCCTCTATCGCTCATCTCAAATATTCCCACTTCATGAGTCGAGCCAAAACGGTTTTTCACACTACGTAACACCCTGTAACTACTAAATGGTTCGCCCTCAAAGTAAAGCACTACGTCAACGATATGTTCCAGAGTTCCTGGACCTGCTATGGCCCCTTCCTTGGTAACATGCCCAGTGATTAAAAGGGGTATGTTATTTTGTTTCGCCCAGGTCTGTAACCTCCAAGTGCATTCTCTTACCTGGGAAATATTGCCCGGCATGCCAGCCACATCTCCCAAATACATAGTCTGAATGGAATCGATAATTGCCAATTTAGGAGAAAGCCCTTCCAGGCATTCTAGTACCGCAGCTAAATCCGGTTCAGATAGAAAGTATATTCCTTTCCCACCTATACCAAGGCGCTCACTTCTAAGTTTAACCTGACTTATAGATTCTTCACCGGAGACATAGGCGACGGTTCTATTATTCTCAGCTATCGTCGCAGAAATCTGCAGTAAAAGCGTCGACTTGCCTATCCCAGGTTCGCCACCAACAAGCACCAGAGAGCCTGGGACACAACCACCTCCCAGAACTCGATTTACTTCAGCAAAACCAAGGGGAAAGCGAGGAAAATCACCCTTAGCTACTTGAGAGAGTTCCTGGGGTTTATTTCCTTTAGAGTAAAGCTTGCTCGGAGTGTGGGATAAAGTGACTCTGGTTTCTACGAAGCTGTTCCACGCCTGACAATCAGGGCAACGTCCTAACCACTTGGGACTTTCCTTACCGCATTGCTGACAAATGAAAATATTTCTAAATTTGGATTTGCCCTGATTGCTAGATTTCAAGTCCCCTGGCTAAGATGCCTAATAATCGATAACGGCTATCTTTTCCCCGGTCTTAACTACTTGTCCTGGTGTAACTGCTACCTCTAGAATTGAGGCTTTTGCTGGAGATAGTATAGGATTCTCCATTTTCATTGCTTCTATGGTGCAAATCACGCCACCCTCTTCAACTGTATTCCCCACAGTTACTTCAACACGTATTATTTTCCCCGGTAGTGGTGCCTCGATTATTTCTTTAGCCATATTTATACAGCATCCTTAATTAAAGGTTTCATTGTAATTTTATCTTCCACACAATCCACAATAACCGTGTCTCCAGGCAGGAATTCACCTCGTAGTAAAGCCTCTGAGAGTTGATCCTCGACCAGATTTTGGATTGTGCGACGTAAAGGGCGAGCTCCAAAAACAGGGTCGTAGCCCTTGTTGCCTATAAAGTCCTTAGCTTCATCGGTTACTTCCAAAGTAATATTTTTCTCTTCAAGGGAAGTAGCTACTTGATTAAGCATCAGGTCAACGATCTGGCGAATATGCTCTTTGTTTAAAGCGTGGAACACGACCGTAGCATCAAGGCGATTAAGGAACTCGGGGCGGAAAGCTTTCTTCATTTCCCCGAGTACTTTCTCCTTCATTTTCTCGTACTCCACTTGCTGTTTTCCTTCACCATCAATATGGGCAGCAAAACCAAGGCTCATATCGCGCTTAATAAGCTCGGCACCGGCATTGCTGGTCATGACTATGATGCTATTACGAAAATCAACTCTTCGCCCTTTGGCATCGGTTAAATGACCATCATCGAAAATCTGTAGCAGAAT
>Ga0209742_10000442_pt1 | contig 22315 bp, 25 predicted proteins | sample DeeMarSeWOR38_10_FD_187462 | JGI IMG/M metagenome (GOLD analysis project Ga0209742, IMG submission 187462) | Marine sediment microbial communities from White Oak River estuary, North Carolina - WOR-3-8_10 (SPAdes) (version 2) | ecosystem: Environmental > Aquatic > Marine > Intertidal zone >... | reverse complement strand
TCTTCCGTGTGGCTGGCGGCAACCTGGAACCTGATCTCTTCGTCGCCTTTGGGCACCACCGGGTAATTGAGACCGGTTGCCAGGATGTCATTGTCAAAGAGGTACTGCACCATCTTCGCTGTTTTTTCGGTATCCCGTATCATCAATGGTACAATGGGATGTTGGCCTCCAAGGATCTCGTGGCCCAGTGCAAGGAAACCGTTCTGCAGCCGGCTGGTCAGCTGCCGCAGCCGCCGGAGCAGGCATCTGCCTTCCTTGCAGTCAAGCAGTTCCAGCGCCTTTGATGCTGCTGCGGCCTCAGAGGGAGTAATGGGATTTGAATAGACATAGAACGGGGAAGTTTCCCGCAGAAAATCAATGAGCATCCTGTCAGCCACCACATAACCGCCGTTAACACCTATAGCCTTGCCAAGAGTGGCCACCAGGATATCAGCCCTGCTATTGGTATGTTCCTCAACCCCACGGCCGGTTTGCCCGAAGGCGCCGACGCCATGGGAATCATCAACTATGGTAATGATCCCTTCGGCAAAATTTTCTTCATATTTGCCGCAGATTGCATTGATCTCATCCAGCGGGGCATAATCACCGCGCATGCTGAATATGCCATCTGTTACGACCAGAGCCCGCCTGCACTGTCCAGCAGAGCTCTTAATCTTTGATTCGAGATCAGCCATGTCCAGGTGACTGTAGATCTCTTTTTGGGCAGGCCTTGCCAGACGCATGGCGTTTATAATGCAGTTGTGATTGAGTCCATCGCTGAAGACGACGGTCTCTTCGGAGATCAGCTGCGGCAGTACCCCCATGACCGCGGCATAGGCTGCACTGAAGATCATTCCTGCCTGGCGGCCGTGAAATTCGGCCAGCCGGTTTTCGAGTTCTATATGGGGTGCGTATGTACCGCTGATGAAACGGACCGCCCCCGGACCTGTGCCAAAAATACGGGCCGCCTGCTCTTCAGCCTCGATAACCCGAGGATACATGGCCAGTCCGAGGTAGGAGTTTGAGTTCATGCGCAGGAAGCGCCGCCCATCATAACCTGCCAGAAAACAGCGGGGACCGCTGCCGCCCGCTGCCGGCTCGACCCCGGTGATGACATGTTCGGCACCCTTGCGGGTACCTTTTTTTTCAATCTCCTTCAGACTGCGGTTCAGAAGACCGGCTAGTTTTGCAAGTGTCATAATACTCCCCGTGCTGGCAAAATTATTCTTGCCCAATCTTTTCAGAAAGTCTGGCCAGCATATCCGCTACCATCCTCTCCAGGTCATATTCCGAGTACCAGTCCCACTGGCTGCGGGCAGCGCTGTCGTCCATCAGGTTTGGCCAGGAATCCGCAATGGCCTGCCGCACCGGGTCCACTCTGTAATGCATGGCAAAGTCCGGCAGGTGTTTTTTAATTGCCCTGGCCAGTTCTGCCGGCGACAGACTCATAGCCGTTATATTGTAGGCATTCCGGTGCTGGAGCCTGTTGGGGTCCGCTGCCATGATTTCAATTGCTGCCCGGATCGCATCGGGCATGTACATCATGTCAAGGCAGGTATCCGGGGCCAGGTAACAGGTATACTGCCTGTCGCGCAGGGCTCCATAAAAGATCTCCACCGCATAATCGGTGGTGCCGCCGCCTGGCAGTATTTCATGCGAGATCAAACCCGGGAACCGGACGCCGCGGCTGTCGACGCCATACCGCTCATAATAGTAATCGCACAACAGTTCACCGGTTACCTTGGTGATACCGTATATGGTAGTGGGCCGCTGGATGGTCTCCTGCGGAGTATTGTCACGTGGTGTCGAAGGGCCGAAAGCCCCTATGGAACTTGGATGAAAAACGCTGCAATGAAAGCTGCAGGCTGCATCAAGTACATTGCGCAGCCCATTGATGTTGACATCCCAGGCCAGTTCCGGCTGCTCTTCGGCAACTACCGACAATAGGGCCGACAAATGATAGACGGTGCCCACATCATATTGCCTGATGATCCTGTCAATGCTGTTTTTATCCCTGATATCAAAGGCGACGTAGGGACCGGCGGTGCGAAACGCTTCAGTCGGTTCAGTCCGGTGACCGGCAGCAATTACATTCTCGGCGCCGTAACGACGGCGCAGGAGAGGTGTGAGTTCTGAGCCTATCTGGCCGGTGCTGCCGGTAACGAGTATTCTTTTCACTCTGGCCTCTTTTGGTGTTCAAAACAGCGGGAAGGATAATCACCGACCCTGCTGGTCGTTTGTCTTTTTGCTGCTCCTCTGCATAATTCCCGCCCCATGAAAAATGGTATACGGTTTTCCCCGTCATCAGTCAAGGGCTTTCAAAAACAGGAAAAAAGAATGGCTAAAAGTTCTTGGCTTAAAAAATGCCGGACAAAGGCGAAAGGGTAAATGGCACATTCGGCCTTTAATGGTTAAATTTAATAATACACCCGGTCAATTCGTCCTGGAGGTGTATTATTAAAACTGAAACTTCAAAAAACAGTGGCTGGCTCCTTGGCCCGGTTATCCTCATCTTCCTCGTATTTTCAATAGTTGTCATTGCAGATAACGGGCCATTAATATCCCATGCAGACGGAGCCGACGGAGCAGGAACGGCCCTCTTGATCAATATCAAAGGCCCCATCGGGCCGGCAGTCAGTGATTATGTCATACGCGGCCTTGAAAAAGCCGAAGAGGATGGGGCCGCCATAGTTATTCTGCAGATGGACACCCCTGGCGGCTTTGACCACGCCATGCGGGATATCATTAAAAATATTCTCTCCTCTTCGGTTCCCATAGTGTCATACGTAGCGCCGGCAGGGTCCCGGGCGGCAAGCGCCGGCACCTATATCCTTTACGCCAGCCATGTAGCCGCCATGGCCCCAACTACTAATCTGGGCGCAGCGACACCAGTACAGGTAGGGGGACTACCCGGTATGCCGGAAGAGGAACCCACCAGCCAGGAAAAAGAAGAAAACAGGGAAAAACCAGTCCCTGCTGATACCCTGGAACGCAAAATGGTCAATGATGCCGTGGCCTATATAAAAACCCTTGCCTCCCGGCATGGCCGTAATGCAGAATGGGCTGAACAGGCTGTCCGTGAGGCGGTGAGCCTGACTTCTGAAGAGGCCCTGGAAATCAAGGTCATAGATCTGGTGGCGGCCGGCCACGCAGACCTGCTGCGGCAGCTTGACGGCAGAGAAATTGTTATGGAGACCGGCAGAATTACCCTCGCCACCGGAGAGTTGATAATTGAACGGTTTGATCCTGACTGGCGAACAAAGATCCTGACCGTCATCACCGATCCCAATATTGCCTATATTCTGATGCTGTTGGGGATATATGGCCTTATTTACGAGCTTGCCAATCCAGGCTTTATCCTGCCCGGCATTGTTGGCACCATCTGCCTGCTTCTCGCACTCTATACTTTCCAGATCCTGCCCATTAATTATGCCGGGCTGGCATTAATTATCCTGGGTGTCACCTTCCTGATTGCCGAGGCATTTGTTCCCAGTTTCGGCGCCTTGGGAATCGGGGGGCTTATTGCCTTTGTTGTCGGTTCCGTCATCCTGCTGGATGAAAAAGGCATGCGCATATCACTCCTCTTGATCGGCAGCACAGCACTTGTCTCGGCAGGCTTTATCCTGTGGGTAATGACCAGGCTTTACACCATGAGGCGGAAAAAAGTCATCACCGGAGCAGAAGAAATGATCGGCATTATCGGCGAAGCCATGGAGGATTTTGCTGAAGAGGGCCGGGTCTGGGTCCACGGTGAATCCTGGCAGGCACAGTCCTCTGTACCGGTGAAAAAAGGCCAGAAGATCCAGGTGACGGCAAAAGAGGGTTTACTGTTGAAGATAAAAAAAATACAGGAGGATACGTCATGATTTTACCATTAAACCTGGCACCTATCATTGTACCTGTTTTTATTGTAATCGGTTTTCTCTTTCTTTCCCTGAGGATCGTGCCGGAATACCAGCGCCTTGTTGTTTTTTTCCTCGGGCGTTTTCAGGTAGTCAAAAAACCGGGCCTTCGCATCGTTGTCCCCGGCATACAGCAGGCTGTTCGCGTAGATCTGCGTGTCATCACCATGGACGTTCCGAGCCAGGATGTTATCTCGCGGGACAATGTAACAGTGCGGGTCAATGCGGTTCTCTATTTTCGGGTGGTTGATCCGGAAAAAGCCATCATCCAGGTGGAAGATTATTTGAATGCCACCAGCCAGTTGTCACAGACAACCCTCCGTTCTGTCCTCGGCCAGCATGAACTTGACGAGATGCTGGCTGAGCGTGAGAAGATGAATGCCGATCTGCAGGAAATCATCGACAAGCAATCGGACGCGTGGGGTATAAAGGTAACCAATGTTGAAATCAAGCATGTCGACCTGAATGAAAACATGGTGCGGGCCATTGCCAAACAGGCAGAGGCGGAACGTGAACGCCGGGCCAAAGTCATCCATGCCGAAGGTGAGTTGCAGGCTTCTGAAAAACTGCTTGCGGCAGCAGATGTCATTTCCAGGAATCCACAGGCCCTGCAGCTCCGTTACCTGCAGACCTTAAATGACATATCAAATGAAAACGCAACCACCCTTGTTTTTCCCCTGCCGATGGACATAATACAGGCTTTCGGCAAGAGGATCGAAGGCAGTTCCTGAAATAAGGCTTTACCTAGCCTTACTGCACTTCATCGCTTCATCGTATGCGCCAGCATTCACCTGGATAATTTCTTTTTTCCGGCTAACCTGTTCCCGGGTGATGCGGTCACTGATATTGATGGACACAACGTGTAATCCGGCAAGTCTGCCCTTGAGCAACTGCAGCCGCAACAATGGATGAAATGGGTTAATATCCTTTGATCCGATGGTATTCAGGTACTGACGGACCAGGTCCGGTGCCCTGTTCATCCTGTTTTAAACCGACAATAAGGGGTCAAGGGGATCACAAATTGTGATAACCTCATCCTGCACTTCTCTGCCACACTGAAACATGAACATCAACTCTAAAAATATGACAGGCGGACAACAGGGGAAATTATGAATGCAGGACTAGCCGGCCGGCGGTGCGTCCCCGCCGCCAAAAAAAGAAAACAGAACCATAACGATTATGGTCTGGATGACCCAGCCGATGGCGCAGACACCTGCGGCTCTCCATGTGCTGTTGTAGTCAAGAGCCTGCCTGACCGCGATCACCATAGCCACAAGCATCCAGACTGAAGCTGCCATAAATACCAACTCGCCCAGGCCTGGAATGACGCCCAGGACCCTGATCAGACCGGGGGAGCTCGAAAAACCGATGGTGCGCAGCAATTCACCGTAATCTGCTTGGGTTTGCTTTTCCGGCAGGAGTTTGGTGCCGATAAAATACGTAAGATAAGCCCAGATATACCAGCTTCCAAGAGCTGCGATTATCCCCATAAGGATGGAGCCTGGCCCTGTCGCGCCCATGCCGATGCTTCCTATACCGGCTGCCACACTGGAAAGCACAACAACACCCATGGCCTGGCTCATGGCGCTTTTGTCCGCCTCAACCTCTTCATACAGATGAACATCCAGCTTTGCAGCACGAAGTATCCGATTTTGAAGTCCTGCCATAAAATAACTCCTCCTGAATCAGGTATCCTGTTATACTTGCTCATTCAATAAAAATGTATCGTAACCAATAACACAAACAATACAAATAATATATTAAGGCAAAACCATCCTCTTTTGACACCTGGTGTTTCTTTTTATGAAATTTGACGAACTCGCTCTCAGTCCTGCAGTCATGAAAGCCGTGACCGAGATGGGCTTTACCGAGCTGACACCCATCCAGGAGCAGACCTTCAGCCTTATCCGCGAAGGGCGGGACCTGTTGGCCCTGGCTGAAACTGGCTCAGGCAAGACCAGCGCCTGCGGTATACCTCTGGCCGAGATGGTTGACCCCGGGATCACCGGTATCCAGGCCCTCATCCTGGTACCAACCCGGGAACTAGCCCTGCAGTATGTGGACGAACTTGGCCTTATCGGCAGACATACCGGTATTGCATCCTTTGCCATTTACGGCGGCTTTCCCATGGGCATTCAGAAGGCCAAGCTGGCGCAAGGGGTCCATATCCTAGTGGCAACGCCTGGGCGGCTTATCGATCATCTCTACAACAGCACCCTCACCCTGGAGCAGGTCAGGATCGTGGTGCTGGACGAAGCTGATGAAATGCTCAACATGGGCTTTATCGACGATGTCAAATTCATCCTCTCCTGCATTATGAACGAGCATCAGACCCTTCTATTTTCAGCAACCATGGTTGCCGATGTCGAGGAATTGGCCAACTCTTTTTTAAAGGACCCGGTCCGCATCGAACTGAACCTGGAAGATGTCTCGCCCCAGTCCATCACCCATCGCTTCAGCTTTATCCCTGACAAATACAGGCTGCAGACCCTGAAGCACTATTTAAAAGAAGAAAATCCTGTCCAGGCCATTATCTTCTGCAATTCCAAGCGAGGCGGCGCTCTGCTTTTCCGCAAACTCAAAGGCGAGGTGGACTCCCTGGAGTACATCCACGGCGGGCTGGACCAGAACGTGCGGACCTCGATCTTCAACCGCTTCAAGCAGGGCAAGATCCGGGTAATGATCGCCACAGATGTCGCAGGCCGCGGCCTTGATTTTTCTCGGGTGACCCATATCTTCAACTACGATTTTCCCAGGGAGTCCGAGAATTATGTGCACCGCACTGGCCGCACCGGGCGGATGGGCAGAGCAGGTGTAGCAATCTCCCTTGTCACCAGCCGGGATCTGTTCACGGTGAAGCGTCTCTTCAAGGAAAAGGCTATCCAGTATGTCTGGGACGGCAAGGTGCCTGACTTAAAGAGAGTTGCCTCGAAAAAAAGCACTGGAGGTTCCGGCAAACGCTTCGGTGGGAAGCCTCCTGGTGGCGGTAAAAAATCACGGCCCCCAAGCAAGTCGCAGAAGAAAGCAAAATCCAAACCCCAGTCATAATTGCATATATGGTTCTCATTACTTTACAGAATATATCGCTCGCCTTTGGCGGACAGCCGGTCCTTGACAGGATCAGCATGCAGATCGAGGCCGGTGAACGGGTCTGCCTGGTTGGTCGCAATGGTGTAGGAAAATCCTCCCTTATGCGCCTGATTGCTGGTGAGCAGCCACCGGACAGCGGCCGCATTATCAGGCAGCAGGGGGTAAAAACAGCCCGGCTGGACCAGGAGGTGGAAGCCGGGCTTGACGGTACTGTTTACTCCGTTGTATCTGGCGGGGTCGGCAGATTCATGGCTTTACTGGATCTCCATCGCGAGGTGAGCAGCCGGCTGGCTGAAGATCACAGCGAGGCCCTGTTGACCGAACTTGCAGGTGTGGAGCATGAGATGGAAACGGCAGGTGTCTGGCAGATACGGCAGCAGATTGAAACAGTGCTTTCCCGTCTGCAGCTTGAAGCAGACAGGGATTTTGGCGAACTTTCCGGCGGTATGAAGCGCAGGGTGCTGCTGGCCCGGGCTTTAGTCTGCGACCCTGACCTGCTGCTTTTGGACGAACCAACCAACCATCTTGATATCGAGTCCATAACCTGGCTGGAGGAATTTCTGCTGGCCAGTCCCTGTACGCTCCTCTTTGTCACTCATGACCGGGAACTGCTCAAAAAGCTGGCTACCAGGATACTTGACCTTGAACGCGGCTCCATCAGCAGCTGGCCCGGCGATTACGACACTTATCTGCGACGCAAGGAGGAGCTGCTGGCTGCGGAGAACGGCCAACAGGCCCGTTTCGATAAAAAACTGGCCCAGGAGGAAACCTGGGTCAGGCAGGGACTCAAGGCACGCCGGACCCGTAACGAGGGAAGGGTGCGGGCCCTTGTTGAAATGCGCCGTCAATACAAGGCCAGGCGCCAGCAGGTGGGAAATGTCCGGATGGAAATCACCGAGGCAGGGCTTTCCGGCAAGCTGGTTGCCATACTCAAGGATGTGTCCTACAGTTTTGGTGACAAGCGGGTGATCAGGAATTTTTCCGGCACAGTCCTGCGCGGCGCCAGGATCGGCATCATCGGCCCCAACGGGGTTGGCAAGACCACCCTGCTGCGTCTGCTGCTTGGTGAATTGCGCCCGGACAAGGGCCGGGTCCGGTTGGGCACCAGTCTGGAGCCGGTTTATTTCGATCAGCAGCGGGCCCAGCTGGATGCAGAAAGAACCGTGATTGACAACCTGGGAGACGGCAATGATTTTGTTGAGATCAATGGCCGGCGCCGCCACATCATCGGCTATCTTGGCGATTTTCTTTTTACCCCGGACCGGGCCCGCTCCCCGGTCTCAATTCTTTCAGGAGGAGAACGGAACCGACTGCTCCTGGCAAAGCTTTTTGCCAGGCCGTCCAATGTCCTGGTGCTGGACGAGCCGACCAATGACCTGGATATTGAAACTCTGGAACTGCTTGAAGATCTGCTTATGGAGTACAGCGGGACGGTACTGGTTGTCAGTCATGACAGGGCTTTTCTCAACAACGTTGTGACCAGCACCCTGGTCTTTGAAGGGGAAGGACGGGTGCAGGAATATGTTGGCGGGTATGATGACTGGCTCCGTCAGGGTGAAACTCTCCGGGAAAAGACAACACCTGTCAGAAAAGTGAGGAAGGAGCGGATTAAAGTCAGGTCGGCCGGCCCCCGGAAGCTGACATTCAAAGAGACCAGGGAACTGGAGGAACTGCCAGGCCGGATAGAATCGCTGGAACAGGAACAGAAGCAGCTTTTCGAGGCAATGGCTGATGGATCATTCTACCGGGATGACGGAAAGCAAGCGCTCAGGGCCGGTGTCAGACTGAAAGAACTGGAACAGCTGCTGGAAGATACCTATGGCCGCTGGGAAAAACTTGAGACCATGCGCGAAGAGTATCTCAACAAGTAAGCGAAAAGGAAAACCTGTTTTTTAACAACCCATGAGCGATTTTCCCGTCATAGTTCTTGATTTTGAGACTTCCGGGCTCTCACCCCATTATGGTGACAGGGCCATTGAGATCGGTGCCGTGCTGCTGGAGAACAGTATGATCGTTGACCGCTTTCAAAGCCTGATGAATCCGGGATTCAGGATCAGTTCCTTTATCGAGTCATATACCGGGATCACAAACAATATGGTAGCGGCAGCGCCGCCCTGTGCAGAGGTGATGGAACAGTTTGCGGAATTTATCGACGGTCTTCCTCTTGTGGCTCACAACGCATCGTTTGACAGGAGATTTCTTGATGCGGAACTCGGTTTTATTAACAGATCAAGAAACAGCGCAATGGCCTGTTCAATGCTGGCGGCCCGGCGGGTGTATCCGGATGCCCCGAACCATAAACTCGGGACGCTGGTCCGCTACTGTGGGATTTATAACGACGGCATATTCCACCGGGCCCTTGCCGATGCAGAAATGACCGGCCGCCTCTGGATTGCCATGCTTGCTGCAGTCAAAGATACTTTCGGTATCAATCGGGTGGATTTCGACATAATGCGGAAATTATGCCGGACGACCAAGGCGAAGGCACCTGTATATCTTGCAAAAATTGCCGGGGAACAGCGAAAAGGTGCTATCAGAAACATATGATTTGCAGCAACACAGACCAGCGAAAAAATCCGCTGCACTCCATTACCCTGGAGATGATCCTCATCCGGTTGGTTGATCACTACGGCTGGGAAGAGCTGGGAACCCTGGTCGTGACAAACTGCTTCAATAACGACGCCGGTATTCAATCACGTCTCAAATTACTGTGCCGGACACCACGGGCCAGAAAAAAGGTCAAGACCCTGTATCTCGGTACCCGCTTTTCCTGAGCGCAGACAAAAGGAAAAATAAAAATGGCACTCATCGGCAGAATCAATACGCTTACAATAACAAGAATACGGAACTATGGCGCCCACCTTGACGGTGGTGAGTCAGGGGATATTCTCCTGCCCAAAAGGTATGTCCCACGGGATTGTCAGCCAGGTGATGAGGTTGAGGTATTTGTCTTTTCAGAAGGGGGAAAGCGTTTGAGGGCCACCACCAAAAAACCATTTGCAACGGTCGGTCAGTTTGCCAGGTTGCGTGTCAAGGCAAACACATCTTCAGGCTCCTTTCTGGACTGGGGACTGCCGAAAGATCTGCTGGTGCCCAAAAAAGAACAGCCCACCAGCATGGAGGAAGGCAAATCATATGTTGTCTTTGTTTTTCTTGATGAAAAAACCAACCGTATCACAGCATCGGCAAAGCTTGATAAATTCCTCAATTTGCAGCTGCCTGAATACCGTGAGGGCGAAGAGGTGGATCTTCTGATCACCAACAAGACAGATCTGGGCTATAAAGCGGTTGTAAACAATTCTCACTGGGGCATGATCTTTAAAAACGAAGTCTTTCAGGATATTCATATAGGCCAGCAGCTGAAAGGCTACATCAGAAAGATCCGGGAAGACCATAAAATCGATCTGCGGCTGCAGCAACCGGGCTATGATAAGATTGATGATATTTCCCGGTCCATACTTAAAACAATTAAAAAACATGGCGGCAGGATTGCAGTTACTGATAACAGCCCGCCGGAGGAGATTTACTCCCTGTTCGGGGTAAGCAAGAAAACCTTCAAAAAGGCAATCGGTGCACTCTACAAAAAAAGGCTGATAACTATCGACACCAGGGGGGGCATCAAACTTACCGGGCAACAAGATAAAGGGTTCAAAGGCTTGAGGGGTAGAGGGTTTAAAGGAAAAAAACAGCTGAAAGGCAAGAAACCTTGAAGGCTGGAGACCGGAGGAACTATTAATAATGGAAGGGGGCCCAAACATGATTTTTGGGATGTTGGGCATTGAACCCTCACGTTGAACACTGATCAGTCTGAATTTATATGAAAAAAATATTCCGACACTGGAAGATTATCTATACGCTTTGCTGTCTTGTCTTTATCAGCTGGATGGTCCATGTGGGCGGTAATGAATTTGACAGGATCAACGGTCAGTACCGACGGCTTGTGAGACAGCTTGAACCCAGTCTGATCAGGAGTGCTGCTGTTGCGGAGCTGACAGCCGAGTGCCGTAGCGAACCGCGGCAGCGAACCGGACTGGAGGAGGATGACTGTTCTACCTGGGCTTCCCAAGTGGTGGAGGCGAGGATGAAGGAAGTTGCAGAACGTCATCTCCTAGCTAAACGGCGGGGCACCGTCAAGCTGGTGCTCTTTTACACGGGCTTTGTGGCAATTTTTCTGCTTGGACCGGTGTTTCTGCTCTATCTGCTTATTGTGGCGGCCATCCTGCTCTACAAAAATATAAAAATCGTTCGTTGACCGCAGTTAATGAAGAGTGATAAATGAAGAATTAGAAAATTTTTTCTGCTGAATGTTCATGGTGCCTATTTATCCGCCTGTTGCAAAAGACATCTGGTTTGTTTACATGGTTCGTTGTAGTGACGGTACGTTATATACAGGGATTACCAAAGATCTCGAAAAAAGAGTCGCAGCACACAATTCCGGCAAGAACAGCGCACGCTACACCAGGTCCCGAAGACCGGTACGGCTGGTTTATTCAGAACAGGCCGAGTCCAGAGCAGCTGCGGCCAGGCTGGAGTTCCAGATAAAAAAACTGAAGCGTTCAAAAAAGAATAATCTCATAAACATTGAGAGTGAGGAGTGAAGAATGGCAGCATATCTTGTGGGACATATTACAGTAAATGATGACGGGCTCTGGCAGAAATATGTAACCGGCGTGCAGGAATCACTTGCTCCTTTTGTATCCAGAATTATTTTCCGGGGACAACTGGTCGAGATTCTTGCCGGGGAACATGGCCACAATCTCGTGGTTGTTATCGAATTTCCTGATCAGTCTACCTTGGATGCCTGGTACGGCTCTGAAAAATACCAGTCACTGATCCCCCTCCGGGATAAGGCGGCCGATGTTGTAATTACGTCCTATAAAGCGTAGTTGCCCTTGCAAAGACTCATACTTCCAAACGGTTATGCTGCTCATTTATCCGCCAGTTGCCAAAGCCTGTGAACCTCCGGCAGGCATAGCACAGCTGGCTGGTGCGCTTCGGGGAAACGGTCTCCCCTGCACACTCCTGGATGCAAATGTTGAAGGGTTGCTTTTTCTGCTTGCTGCTGCAGGCCAGCCACATGACACCTGGGGCAGGCGTTCGTATCGCGGCCTGGAAGCCAACCTTGCTGCTCTCCGCAGCCTCCAGCCCCTCTATGCAAATAAGGATCGTTACCAGCGGGCTGTGGCGGATGTCAACAGGATACTTGAGCTTGCCGGCCTGGAAAAAAATATCTCCCTCAGCCTGGCCAACTATCAGGATTCGTCAGTTTCACCGCTAATGAGTGAGGATCTGCTCCGGACTGCCGAGCAGCCTGATCAGAACCTCTTTTATGGTTACTTTGCAAATCGGCTGGAGGCGCTCCTGGCAGAAGAACGCCCCGGCCTGCTTGGTTTTTCTCTCAATTATCTGAGCCAGGCAATATCAACCTTTGCCATGATCGGCTTTGTCAAACAGATTGCCCCTGAACTGCCGGTTGTTCTGGGAGGCGGCCTGGTGACAAGCTGGCTGAGCAACCCTGACTGGGAAAACCCCTTTGGCGGGCTGGTTGATCACCTTGTTTGCGGGCCCGGCGCCAAAACACTTATCCGCCTTCTGGGGGGGCAGGATACTCTCGAGCACCACAGGCCCGATTTTGACGGGCTGCCGCGCAAAGATTATTTGTCACCCGGCTTCATTCTCCCTTATAGTGCTTCATCTGGCTGTTATTGGAACAAATGCTCATTCTGCCCTGAAAAGGCTGAAAAGAATCCCTACACGGCCACCGCTCCTGACCCGGTACTGCATGATCTTGATTTCCTGATACAGCAGACCAGCCCCGTCATGCTCCATTTTCTTGATAATGCCATTAATCCGTCCCTGCTCAAAGCACTCGCAGCCAGGCCGTTGCATACGAACTGGTACGGATTTGCCCGAATTCAACCTGCGCTTGCAGATCCTGATTTTTGCAGGGCTTTACGCCGGTCGGGCTGTGTCATGTTGAAGCTCGGCCTGGAATCAGGCAGCCAGGGTGTTCTCGATTCCATGAGCAAGGGCATTGACCTTGACTTGGCTGCTGACGCATTGACAGCCTTAAAAAGTGTCGGTATCGGAACTTACGTGTATCTTCTTTTCGGCACTCCGGATGAATCAATTGTCGAAGCCCGCCAGACCCTGAATTTTATTGTCCGCCACGCCGATGCCATAACCTTTCTGAACCTTGCCATATTCAATATGCCTATCTGCAGCCCGGAATCCGGCATACTTGAGGTTTCCAGCTTTTCCGAGGGCGACCTGTCACTCTATACCGATTTTATTCACCCCCATGGTTGGGACCGCCAGGCCATCCGCAGATTTCTCGACCGGGAATTCAAACGGCACCCGGCTGTGGCAACGATTTTGCACCGCGACCCGCCACACTTCACCTCAAACCACGCCCCGTTTTTTGCAGGTACTTTTGTTAATTGAAAATGGAAAATTTTTACTGAGTGCTGGGGGCTAACTGAATTTCTCAAAACACCTATCCCAGAAAAGGATAAAAAAAGAAGAGAATAGTATTCCCTGGGAAGAAGTCATGCATTAGATTATCCGTATATCTTTATCCTGAAATTTCACCACGGCCGAAATAATGAATAAACAACAGAATCGGGTTCTTTTTCTTGGCACAGGAGCAATTTGTTTGCTTGCTGCCCTGATCATTGCAGCAGCAGGTGTCAGGGTCCGGAAAACTTATACAAATCCGGTCCTGGTTGAAACTGTTGTGATAAAAAGGACGCAGCCCGATAATTTTTCCGGCCTGCTGGGAATAGGGGATCCGACCGTCTTATTCCATGAAGGAAAATACTACCTGTACCCGACCGGGGATAACCATGGTTACGATGTGTATATCTCTGCCGACCTGGTCAACTGGGAAAAAGGTCCAAGAATCTTCCGGTCTCTTGAACCAGGAGTCTGGGCACCTGATGTTTTTTATAATGCTGCTGACCGGGGGTTCTACCTCTACTACACGGTGAACGGCCGTATCGGAGTGGCAGTATCAGACCGGCCCGACGGTCTGTTCAAAGACCGGGGTACATTGATTAAAAATGGAATAGATGCGCATATGTTTCGCGATGGAGACAACAAATACTACCTCTACTATGTGCAATATCCGGAATTCAGGATCCATGTTCAGCCCATGGCATCCCCGCTTCATATAAAGGGAAAGCCGATCCGCATTATCCAGGCAACAGATCCGTGGGAACAGAAACACGCCGCCCTGACCGAAGCCCCCTGGATGCTGAAGCACCAGGGCGTTTATTATCTTCTGTATTCCGCCAGCGGCGCCGACAGCCAGGATTACGCCATCGGCTATGCCACTGCCACAAGCCCGCTTGGGCCTTTTACCAAATACACCGGCAATCCAATTATTAAAAAGGAAGACAACATCTTCGGGCCGGGCCACTGCTCCGTTACCAAAACCGGGGACGGCCGGTTATGGATGGTTTACCACCAGCAGAAAGACAGTTCCCGGGGCTGGAACAGGATCATCTGCATAGATCCTCTCTGGTTTGATGAACAGGGGGTCCTCCACGGCAAGGCAACGCGGGGATTAACCCGGCCTGCTCCAGGCATGGCGCAGGAACTGTAGAAACCCAACCGGCTCCAGGTCAATATGCTGTGGCCTGAAACCGGCTGTTGGAAATTCTTTGAACGATTTTCCGGATTACTTTGCAAAGTAAAGCGCTTCAAAACCTTGCAGTGCTTCTTTCAGTTTTTGAATATTTTCCAGCTCCGTGGTCTGTTTGCATTTCATGGCATAGACCAGCATCTGGTGCAGCAGGCCGATTTTCCTGTCATAATCCTTGGCATCGAACTTGATGCGCTGGGTCATGTAATACTGGCTGACAATCTCCTGCAGTTCATTGGCATGATTTTCCTTGTTCATCACCCAGCGGATAAGCTGATTGGCGTCGTGATCCTTTGCTTTCTGCATCTCCATGATCTGGTTCATGGATTTTTCAATCGTTGTGATGTGCTCGGAAATCATGGATATCCTCATTTGATCGTCATAAATTCCACATGGGATCTCGCAATGAGCGGCAACATTGTTCGCAGCTATCAAGAGACAGAAAAAAGCGGCCAGCACAGACAAAGATATTTTTTTCATGATTCCTCCTCCTTTTTAATTATTGCAATCTCAAATCACCATTTCCTTCTTTTACAGGTTTTTATTGAATTCAACCATGCTCATTCCTTTTGACAAAAAATTCTGGCGATGGCTTTTGTCGCTTAGAGTGAAAGTTATAGACGGGATGTATCCGCCATGACATATTAAAAAAAGAAAGAAAAAACAAACAAATGGATGAATGGCAGCGTTTTTGTCGTCCCCCGAATACCGCCTATCCAGGGAGGAGACCTGTTATGGACGCGTAGCTGCCAACCACCGTTTGTTCTGCTTACATGGTCTCCCATCTTCCCGAATTCTTTGATGGAATACCTCCATGACATGTGAACGTACCCTTGCATACGGGGATATCGGCAAATAACTACCTGGAAACAGGGAGACGGACAGTTCTTCTCTAAATCATTGATAATGGTGCGGTTAACAGGTTGCGGACCTGTTAATCTTCAAGAGCAGAGTCGCCTGTTTCCCCGGCAGTATTCTTCTGTTTTTCGAGCTTACGCTGTCTTTTTTCCTCTTTCTTCTTTTTCTTTGCCAATTCCTTCTGGCGTTTCTCAAATGAATAGTTAGTTCTGGCCAAGAGTTTTTTTCCTTTTAGAGGTTCGGGTTAATGGTTCGTGGTCTGTAAACAGAAACCAGGTGCAAAGATAACATATTTATTCAATCTTTCCTGCTGGTATCCTTTTCAACCACGATGCTGAAATGGAACAGCCTGGGCCCGGTTCGGCAACACCAGGCCTTTGGGCAACAGTGCTGGCTGCTGCACTCTGAAGAAGAACCGTGCCAATAATGACACGATTGAAAATTCCTCCTTGCACCCCTGAATTATTCTATTTGTTCAGACAACATAAACCGTTTAACAGAAATTTGCTCCCGGTTTTGAAAAACATGGGGACCGGTTTCTTATTATGATGCCCATTTTTTAATCAGTGCCCGGTGATAAAATTTGCCATCAGATGGACTGTATGTGGTATATAAACGGCATATAAGTTCTTATTCACCTTTTCTGATTAATATTTATAAGATTGTATAGCTTAAAACAAAGGAGTCTACAGCATGGGGGTTGGGGTTACTTGCCCAACGTGTCGCAGTAATTTTGCATTTATCTGCCGTAAGTGCAAAAGCGTTGAAACTGAAATATATGAAAGCTTTGAACTGGTAAATTATTTTCAAACCAGAAGCTTATATTATTTAAAATGCCGGATGTGCCAGACTGAATTTGACTATGCCCTATGCCCGGAATGCCAGACAAAGGTCATACCTGAAAAACCCTTTGTCACAGGAGATAAAGGCCACGGGCCTGTTAAGCGGTGTTTTATAGCCACAGCCTGCCTGGATGGGAACAACCGTGCTTTAAATCAGTTGTATGTGTTCCGGGATGAGATTCTGGCGAAAAACAAAATAGGCTGCCAGTTTATCAGATATTATTATGCTCTCGGCCCCGGATTGGCCGCCGCCATACAAAGAAGCAACCTTTTAAAATTACTTGTAAAATATGTCCTGGTCTATCCGGCTTATTACGCATCCCTGGCAGCAATGAAAATTGTTTCTTTGCTAAACAAAAAGGGTCAGCCCTAACGTAATTTCTTTTTCCGCACAATCTGAATAGCAGTAAAAGATACCGGAAATATTCACGCTGCCTGAAAAAGGTGGATCGGTATAAAAGCAGAAAACATTATTCTCTCCGATGGCTAAAGAGTTACAAATCGTTGATACCCATGCACACCTTTGTGACCGAATCTTTGACCCAGACCGGGATGAAGTTATCCGCAGGGCGCAGGAAGCAGGTGTGGAATCAATAATTATTGTTTCCGAAAAGCTGGAGGATGCCCGGCGCAATATCATGCTGGCAAAAAAATATCCCTGCCTGAAGCCGGCTGCCGGTCTCTACCCTGAATATGCCAATATAAAGGAAACGGACCGGACGATTGACTTTATCCGGGATCAGCAGCGGAGCTTTTATGCTGTCGGTGAAGTTGGGCTTGATTTCTGGATAGCAAAAAAGGATGCGGTCAAAGAAATGCAGCGGGAGGTTTTCAGGCAGTTCATCCAGCTTGCCGGGGAGCTTGACCTGCCGCTCAATGTGCACTCCCGCTCCGCCGGCCGCCATGCGGTTGCCATGCTGCTAGAAAACGGGGCTGTCCGGGTGCAGATGCACGCCTTTGACGGCAAGGCTGCCGCTGCTCTGCCGGCAGTAGAGGCAGGCTTCTTCTTTTCCGTGCCGCCGTCTGTTATCCGTTCCCGCCAGAAACAGAAACTGCTGAAACATCTGCCCCTTTCCTGCCTGCTGGTGGAAAGCGACAGCCCGGTGCTAGGCCCTGATCCGGAACAGCGGAACGAACCTGCCAATATATTGACTTCAGTTAAAGTTATCGCCGAGATAAAAGATATATCATACCAAGAGGTCTTTGAAGCAGTTTGCGAAAACACTTCAAAACTTTACGGAGATTTGTAGAACAAGGGTTGGATTTTTCAAGGTTTGACCGCATACAAAGCAGAAAATCATCCTCTGCTGTAACCTTCTACAGTTCTTGAGAAAATTTATTATTCCTGAAAAAGCTGGACAGCCGCGCTAACAAAAGGCATAATTTAAGCGAGGTACGCCACCTGAGCCTGATCCATTAAAGCTGAACTATTACGATTTATTGTGAGGCCCGCCATGAACCTGCTGAATCCGCGACGTTATCTTTTTGCTGTAATCACTTTGCTCATCATTCTTGTACCGAGTTTTAATGCTTTTGCCGAAAGCACCATCAACTGTCACTGCTTCCAGGACCGCAGCTTTGATCCTGGTGACAGGTTTGCGGCGGACGACTATATCCTGGCAACCAGCTTCAACAGTCTCCTGGCCCGGTCATTTGATATTTCCAAGGAGCAGGTTGTCAGGCTCAAAATGGAAGAAAAAGTGGGCCAGGATGACCTGCTTGTCGGGTTAAAACTTAGCAAAATTACAGGAGGTTACCTGGATCAGCTTCTCGGTTTAAGCGGCGCCGGCTACACCTGGTCCCAGATTATCAATGGTATGGAACAGCAGAGCCCCATAAACAACGACAAACTGGCGCAGGATATCAAATCAGGTATACCTGTCGGGGCGGCCGGTGACATGGTCGCCGATGAAATGATCAGTGAATTCTATGCGGTCCCGAATGAGGATGTTCTACGGTACAGGGCTTATGGCCTGAGTGAAAAGGAAATTGGACTTGTTCTTGTCCTGGCCCATTACAAGGAGGAGGAGCCTGAAACCTTTGTGGACCAGTATAAGAAACAGGGCAGCAGCTGGAGTGAAATCGCCTTCAACATGGGCCTTGAACCTTCTGCAGCAGGCAAGCTTGTCCTTGCCTTCCCAGCCAAACAGCTATCTGAATAGCTCCCCTGTCTCCCTGCCCTATATTTCAAGGTATCTGGTATTCAAATTTCAGGCCTATAGTGCTTTACAATCCTGGGTATAAAAAAAGAGCCGATAAATAAGAGCAGCGACAGCAAGCTCTTCAGGCCCCACAGTTTTTCCCACTGGCCGCTGCCCCACACTTCAGCCAGGGTGGCAAAAAAGAAGGTCATGGCAAAACCGCCGGCAAATATGCCGAAAAATGTGCCCCAGAAGTACTGGGGAAATGATATTTTCGTCAGGGCCATGCCGAAATTCATAGGAGTGAACGGTAAGAACAGCAGCCGCAGATAGAGTGTTACGGTAAAACCGTTGGCAGCTATTCTCTCGTCATATTTTGCAAGGCGGTCACCAACCCGGGTTGCTGCAAAATCCCGGCCCAGGTAACGTCCGATAAAAAATGCTGCCGAGGCCCCCAGCATTGCCCCGGTGATATTATACAGAAAGCCGAAGAAGGTGCCGAAAAGCATGGCACCGATACCGGTAAAAAGTGTTGCCGGCAGAAACAAACACACACCGATTCCATAGGCCAGAATAAAGAACAGTGGCGCAAGATTTCCGCTGGCGGCAAGAATATCCTGCAGTGTTTGGGGATGAAGATATTGCTTGAGTGGCGTAAAGCGGAAAACAAGGACGGCAGCGGTTATAAATATTACAAGGAGCAATGCCTTTACCGTGGCTCCAAAACTCTTTTTCTCAGAGCTCATGTAATTTTAGTCGCTCTAAAGAAGACGCCAACCGTGTATTGTGAGGTCCTGAATCCCGTACTTCCGGGAGACTCAACGTTGGAAAAGCCAACCTTTTCCAACAGGTCTATCTGATCCCGTACCGGGATCGTGCCGCCGATTCACTGCGACCAGGCTTCGGCGCTGCCGACCAGTCTGTCAGGCAGCTCCTTTTCCAACGCTACATCGGCAAACTGGAGTTTGCCGCCGTTTTTCAAGACCCTGAATATTTCCTGGAATAACTCCTGCTTGCACGGGGACAGATTGATAACGCCATTTGAGATGACAGTATCAAATGTATGGTCGCTGTATGGAATTTCCTCAGATGATACGTGGACTAGCTCAATGTTGTTAACTCCGGATGCAGCCAGGCCCTGCCGGGCCAGGTCTACCATTTCCCTGGTCAGGTCTGTACCACAGACTCTGCCGGTCTCTCCAGCTAAACGGCCGGCAACATACAGGTCAAACCCTGCGCCGCTGCCAACATCGAGCACACTGTCACCACGCTTTATCTGCCCAAGTGAAAAAGGATTTCCTACCCCGCAAAAGGCGTTCAAAAGGGATGCTGGGGCTTCACGGATGAAAAGCGGATCATAACCCAGTGCTTCTGCACCTGCCCTGCCTGTGGGATATGCGAATTTTCCCTCGGAGGATATTGCCACTTCGGCGTATTTCTGCCGGATGGCCTCCTTTATCTCTTGCTCATCCAGCGAGGATGGTTTTGTGCCATGGGGGATGGCACATTCATGCTGGCGGCCGCCAGACTCGTTCGGGGGAGGTCAATTGGTTTGACTTTTTTTCTTTCTGAACAGGTCAAACATGGTATGCTATTTTATGGCTCAAGGTTGTTCAATGGGTTTGCCTGTCTTTCTGATTCTACCTGACTCAGGCCTCAGGTAAAAATACCATAACGCTTGAAATATCACCACAACTTCTGGTCTTGAAAAATCGCTTGAAAATCGTTGTGTTACCGTAGTGAGAACCCAAAACTGTAAGGAGCCGGATGATGCACAATCCACCCGGCTCCTTATCCTCAGGATTTATCTGATTTTTAAGAGAATTATTCGCTGGTTTCCTCATCCAGCTTGGCAATGGTCTCTTCAAGCTCCTTTACCTTTTCGGTCAGTTTCTTCAGATCTTTGTTGACCTTGTCAAAATTGTACCATTGCTCGCCATTTGAACCTTCAACAGGACGGTTGGCATTAAGATCAGACGCATAAACCCGCCAGGAATCGTCCCAGTTTGCCGGGTCTTTGAAGCCCAACAATCTCAACTCCAGATAGGTAAGCGTGGAACGTGTGCCGGTCTGACAGTAACCGATAGTTCTTTTGTTTCTGTCAAGAGAGGCGAATTTTTCCTGAACCGCCTTGGCATCGATAAAACCGGTTGCTTCCATTTTTTCGGTTTTCTTGTCCAGTTCCTTGATCATGGTATCCTTGTGCGACACATTTATTGTCGTATTCGGAACATGTCCACCCCTGAGAGCCCGGATGTCATCACCATCATATTCTTTCTTGCTGCGGGAATCAATAACCTGCACACCTTGTTTCTGGCCCATGGCAATTTCAAAAATCTCATCGGTGGAAGCGTAACGGCTTGCCGCAACATTGGCCGCAAAGGTCTTGGGTTCCTTTATCGTTGGCTCTTTTGCCAGGCGGAACCCGGAATTGCGCCAGGCTTCAAGACCGCCGTCCATGAAATGGACCTTGTCATGGCCCAGATACTCCATGACCCAGAAACCTACCGTGGCATCGGTTAGGGTTTTTTCGTCGCCGTGATAGAAAACCACATGGGTGTTGTTGTCGATGCCGGCCTTACCAAGCAGATTCTCATATTTTGAAACATCTTTATATACCCTTGCAGTTGAGTCGCGCAGGGCTTTTTTTACTCTCTTGCCAAGGCTGATGGCCCCGGGTATATGACCCTTGGCATAATCTTTCAATTCCCTGGCGTCAATCACCACCCAATCAGATTTGTCAATATTCTGTTGTACCTGTTCCGGCGTCACAAGCAGATCCGGATTGGCCCACTCTGCTGCCATTCCAATACCTGTCGCAATGAGCAGATAAAATCCAGCCACAATCAATATTCTCATTTTCTTCTTCATAAGCCTACCTCCTAAAGATTTATTGTTATCCGCGGTGCCGAAACCTGTTAGAATCCATGTTTTCAATTCTTCACACCATTTGTGATCCAGGTCGAATCATGCACCTTGATTCCTGGCAATTAAATCCGCCTTTGGGACATATTTATTTTCCGAGATTTTTGTAATAATCCTGTACTTCGTCCGTCAATCCTTCAATTTTTTCCTCAGTACCGCCGCCGTAACCCGCTGCCTCAACAGCCCCAAAATAACCGGGTTCCGTTCCGGTATGCGCCGATACGGCATACCCTCCGGCAAAACCGAGACTCCACACCAGAATCGTCACAATCAGCCAATGAATACTCTTCATTTTCGCTCCTTTATTCGTCCTCTTCATCTTCGTAAAGATGCTGATACTGTTTCAAAAGATCATCAGGCAGCGGCGCTCCTTCCTCAAGCAGTTCGATATTGTCACCGAAGCCCACTTCAAGAAATGGAGGGATGCTGTACCCGATCATAAAACCGATAAAACCGATCACGATCACATTCACCAGCCACAGTGTATTTTTTTTCATTCTTCTGACCTCTCTACTGTCCTGTTAATTTTTCAATCCTGCCCCAAAATTGCCGGACTGAGTCTCTTTAAGCCTTTTGAATTATGAAGGTGAATTGGGACCCATTCCTCTGTGTATCTATTATCGGGTTACCCTCATTTGTGCACATCGCGGTGATTGACTCGGCTGAAGAGGGGTTGTCAAAGACCAGTTCAAGCTTATCTCCGCTGTGCAGTTTTTCCAGGACCTTTTTTGTGTAAAGTTGTGGGTGGGGGCAAACATAGCCTTTTACATCAAGCATATAGTGCCCGGGTGATGTTTGTTTGAAATTCATCGCCATTGTTTCATTCTCCAGTAAAATTTATAAGTCAAAATCTATGCTGGCCATTTCTTTGGCCATCTTTCTTTCGGTATACCAATTGAAGAACTTAACGCCGATATAGGCACCACCGATCAT
>Ga0209742_10000441_pt1 | contig 22329 bp, 21 predicted proteins | sample DeeMarSeWOR38_10_FD_187462 | JGI IMG/M metagenome (GOLD analysis project Ga0209742, IMG submission 187462) | Marine sediment microbial communities from White Oak River estuary, North Carolina - WOR-3-8_10 (SPAdes) (version 2) | ecosystem: Environmental > Aquatic > Marine > Intertidal zone >... | reverse complement strand
ACGATCGAAGAACTCGAGCGCGGCACCTTCACGATTTCAAGTCTGGCCCAATACGATATTACCTATTTCACCGCAATTTTGAATCCGCCTCAAAGCGGAATCTTGTCCATCGGTAAAACCCGCGAGGAATTGTATCTAAACACAGATGGTACGGTTGGTACGCGCAAGATGGCCACCTTCGGACTTTCGGTGGATCATCGTATTATCGATGGCACTCTGGCAGCCGACTTTTTGCAGAATCTTAAATGGAAACTGCAACGGCCGGCTTTCACCTTTCTTCATTTTTAATGCGATAATACGAGCGGAAGCAATGATGTATGATTTAGCAGTTATCGGAGGTGGGCCCGGCGGTTATGTTGCTGCGATTCGCGGCGCGCAGCAAGGCCTAAAGGTGCTGCTGGTTGAAAAAGGTGCGCTCGGCGGCACCTGTTTGAATCAGGGCTGCATACCGACCAAGTGCTTTGTTTATGATTCAAAGCTCTTCAAGGCGACCAAATCCTCGCCGGTTTTGACCGGCGCTGATTCACTGGCCGTCGATCCCCTGAAAATGGTGACGCGCAAGCGGGCGGTCGTCAAACAGCTGGTCGGTGGTCTGGGCGCTATCTTAAGCAGCCACGGCATCAAGGTTGCCTCCGGAACGGGGCAGCTGTTAGGACCCGGAAAGCTGAGCGTTCAAACAACCGAGGGGGCGGGCCACAATTATGAGGCCCGCAACATTATCCTGGCCACCGGATCCAGGCCGGCGGTTCCACCATTTATCAGCATTGACGGCCACTTTGTGCAGACCACCGACGAGGCCCTGGATGCTGAGGATCTTCCCGGGGAGCTCATCATTATCGGCGGGGGGGTCATCGGGATTGAGATGGCAACCGTGTTTCTGAACCTGGGCGTTCAGGTGACAATTCTGGAATTGTTGCCTGATATCCTGACTACCGAAGATCAGGAAGTGCGGCGGACGATGCGTCAGCTGCTTAGACGCAGTGGTGCGACACTGCATCTCAAAGCCAAAGCCCAGGATATCCGCGTTGCGGATGACCGGGTAATATTGACCTTTGAAGATGCCGACGGCACTGTGAAAACGCTTGCGGCGGATCGGCTGTTGGTGGCGACAGGGCGAACACCGGTGCTTGATGGCCTCGACATATCCGGTTTGAGTCTGGCGACCGATGGCCCTTTTATCAGAGTCAACCGGCGCCTGCAAACCAATCTGGCAAATGTATATGCTATTGGTGATGTCATCGGCGGGCTGATGCTGGCACATAAGGCCTCGGCCGAAGCTGAAGCAGCCGTAGAAAACCTTCTCGGTCATAAGAAAGAGATTATTACCGAAAACATTCCGCGCTGTATCTGGGGCTTGGCAGAAATCGGGGCCGTGGGGTTGAACGAAGAGGAGGCTCGCGCCACCGGGCGGCGCATCCAAATTGGCAAATTCCCGTTTGGCGCCAGCGGCGCTGCCCAGGCCATGGGCAATCCCATCGGTTTTGCCAAGATCATTGCCGATGCTGACAACGGTGAAATACTCGGACTTCACATTATCGGAGAGCATGCCACCGATCTGGTCGGTTATGCGGCTACTGTAATGACGATGGAATCAGCCGTCGAAGATCTGGCAGAGGCCATTCAGGCCCATCCGACCCTGTCCGAGACCGTGATGGAAGCAGCACTGGACTGGAAAGGGCTTGCAATCCACATTCCCAAGCGCTAAGGTTTAAGCCGTCAATTTCACTATAGGAGGTTGCCAATGAAATACAATCGCAAACATGCCACGGCTAAATGGGGCACCATGGGTACCGACTGGGAGGCGGGGGTTGATTTTCAGCGCCTGATCCACGAACGGTTTAAAAAAGCCCAGAAGGCAGTTAAGGCCAAGGGCCTTGGAGCGGTGCTCTGCTTTAACTTCGATAACATCCGCTATGTTACGGGGACCCATATCGGTGAATGGTGTCGCGACAAGATGAACCGTTACGCCCTGTGCCCGGCGGACGGCAAACCCTACTTGTTTGATCCGGCTGTACCGGCCAAGCGCATATCAAGTCCCTGGATGGAAGAGCGCATGGAACCGCCGATTGCCAATATGCAGGGTGCCCTGCCGCCGGAAATGAATGTCCAGGATGACTTTGCCAAGCAGATCAAACGGGTGCTGACCGACTATGGCCTCGCCAAAAAGCCGCTGGGTGTGGATTTAATCGAGCTTTCCATGCTAAGAGCGCTGGAAAAGGAAGGCATCGAGGTCGTTGACGGCCAGCAGGCCATGCTGGATGCCCGCGAGGTCAAAAGTGTCGACGAAATCGAGCTGCTCAAACAGGCCGCCGCCATGGTCGATGCGGCCTATGAGGATATTGCCCGCGCCATCCGTCCGGGCACCCGGGAAAACGAACTGGTTGCCATTGCCAATCATAAGTTGTATATGATGGGCTCGGAGCGGGTTGAGTGCGTTAATTCGGTATCCGGTGCCAGGGGGGCTCCCCACTGTCATACTTTCGGCGATCGCATCATCCAACCCGGGGACATGATTTTTCTGGACGTGATGCATTCGTTCAACGGGTATCATACCTGCTATTACCGAACTTTTATTTGCGGGCAGCCCAACAAATATCAAATCGAAGCTTACGAAACCTGCTCCAAGTGGTTATCGGACGCCATTGACGCCATCAAGCCCGGCGTCACCACCGCCGATGTCTGCGATGTATGGCCCAGGGCCGAAGAGTTCGGCTACCGCAATGAGGATGAAGCCTATCTGCTTCAATACGGTCACGGAGTCGGACTGGGCCTGTGGGAACGGCCCATTCTTTCGCGCCGTTTCAGCTATGACCATCCGGCCGAAATCAAAGAGGGGATGGTGTTTGCCGTGGAATGTTGGAAAGGCGCTGAAGACGGTTCCGGTGCCGCCCGCATCGAGGAAGAAGTCGTCGTCACCAAAGACGGCTGCGAAGTTATTTTTAATTATCCCAGCGACCATCTAATTTCGTGCGGTTTGCCCGGTTGCGAAGTGTATTGAAGAAGATCATGTCTGCAGCTCAGGTAAGGTGCAGACGCCGAATTCGATACGCAATTAGGGCAGTTATATTGCTGATCTTTTAAAGAAGCGATCTCAAAAATGTCTTTTAGCCCCATATCTTTGTTGGAGCCTCGTTTCAAATCCTCGACAACCAGCAGGTTGCCTGCGGTTTGAAACTCGGCCCCGCCGCGATCTGGAACCAACATATTATTTTTGAGATGACTTCTAATAAATAACTAACAAAAGGAGGTTAAAATGGCTGGAAAACTTGTCAAAATTACAAAAGACACAGAACACGTAGTGAATCCTCCCAAGCATGAAGGGACGCATGCTTATCCCATGGTGAACCCGAAAACATGTCCCGGTGCACAGCTGGAATTCCACCTGACCGAGATCCATCATGATGGAGCCGCAAAGGACGACATCCATAAAGATGAAGACCATGTATTTTATGTTCTGTCCGGACGCGCCGAGGCCAAAGTCGGTGACGAGACATTTATTTGTGAACCGGGCGACGCGCTCTGGGTCCCAAAAAATACAGTTCATAACTTTACTCCTCTTGGCGGCGAAACATTCCGTATCGGCGTCGTGTTTGCCCCACCGAGGCCGATCTGGGGTTAAAGGGAAAATCTCTTTCCTGTGTGATGGTTGAGCCCATCCCTTGCAGAGGTGATGGGCTCCATCGACCCATCCTTTCATTTAGGGGAATGATTTTTTGAGAATTTATGCCGGCAATCGAGGCATACGGAAAGCATGTAAAGGAGGATAAAATGGCAGACAAACAAAAAATCGGATGGATAGGCTTGGGCAAAATGGGCATCCCGATGTCTCAAAATTTGCTGAAAGCAGGCTATCCGCTGACGGTATATAACCGCACAAAAGAAAAAACAAAGGAGCTGGCCGGCGCCGGTGCCAAGGTAGCAGATTCTATCAAGGCGCTGGCGGCTGACGCCGAGGTGGTCATCTCCATGATTTCAGATGACCCGGTCCTGGAAACGGTATCCAGCGGAGCTGGCGGGGCATTTGAAGGCGCCAAATCCGGAGCGATTTATATCGACATGAGCACGGTGTCTCCGGCGGCTTCAGCCCGTGTGGCGGCGGTGGCGGACAAAAAAGGAATCAAATATCTGCGGGCACCGGTCTCCGGTTCGACCGCTTTGGCACAGGCTGCGACCCTGACCATTTTTGCTTCAGGGCCAAAGGATGCCTATGAGAAGTGTGTGGATATTTTCGGATCGATGGGCCAGAAGTCCTTTCATGTGGGCAATGGCGAAGAAGCCCGCTATTTAAAGCTGGTTTTAAATATGATGGTCGGACTGACCTCGGCCATGACGGCCGAAGCGCTGACCTTCGGTGAGCGAGGCGGCATGGACTGGAAGACGATGATCGAAATCGTCAACAACAGCGTGGTGGCCTCCCCGCTGGTGGGCTACAAGGCGCAAATGCTTAAAGACCGCAACTTTGCCCCGGCCTTTACTGCTGCTCAGATGGCCAAGGACTTTGACCTTGCGCTGGAAACCGGTCGCGCGAATAATGTTCCCATGCCCCTGACTTCCATGACGCGCCAGTTTTTAGGCACCATGAAGGCCACCGGCAAAGGCGAGCTGGACTTTTTCGGTTATGTCACCCTCCTGGAAGAAATGGCGGGTTTGAAGAAATAATTTCAAGGCCATCTCAAATTTTGAGGTGTCTTTATTATGATAATCGACGGGCAGGTTACAGACCTGCCCGCTTTTACAATTGCAATGGCAGAGGACGCATGACCGACATATTGGTTGCCAAAAATTTAAAAAAGAAATTCGGTCAATTGGTGGCCGTTGGAGATCTATCCTTTGAGGTCAAGCAAGGTGAGATTTTGGGGTTGATGGGACCCAACGGCGCCGGCAAAACCACGGTTTTCAATATGCTAACCGGCGTCTACATGCCGGATCACGGCAACATCATCTTTCAGGGAAAAGACATTACGCGCGATCCCCCTGCGAAGCGCTGCCGTTTGGGAATTGGGCGAACCTATCAAATCCCCAGACCGTTTGAAAAGATGAGCGTATTTGAAAACCTGCTGGTCTGCACGGTGCACGGCGGCGGCTTGAGCGAACGTCTGGCCAAGCCGTTGGTGGATGATATCTTGAATCTGATCGGTTTGTTTGGGCGGCGCAACGATCAGGCCGGTGCCATGACGCTGCTGGACAGAAAGCGCCTCGAATTGGGTAAAGCGCTGGCCACCCAGCCCAAGCTGATTTTAATCGATGAAGTGGCCGGCGGGTTGACCGAAAAAGAATCCGAGCATCTTTTGAGTATTGTCAAACAGATCCAGCAGCAGGGCGTGACCATCATTTGGATCGAACATATTCTGATGATGATGTCCGAAGGTGGTGTGGATCGCCTGTTGTGTATCGGCGAGGGAGCGCGATCCCTCATATGCGGCGATCCCGGAGAGGTGATGTGCTCTCCCGAGGTGGAAGAATGCTATCTGGGGGTGGAGGAGGAAGCTTGAATTCAGACCCCGTATTGCGTGTGGATGATATCGATGTGTTCTACCGGGATTTCCAGGCTTTATGGGGAGTCAGTCTGGAGGCCGGCCGCGGCCAGATTGTTTCGGTGATCGGCGCCAATGGGGCCGGCAAATCCACATTGCTAAATACGCTGGCGGGCCTGATGCAGCCCCAAAAGGGGACGGTCCATTTTATGGGCGAATCCATCAACGGACTGGACGCCTATGAGACCGTGGCGCGCAAGATCGCGCTGGTGCCCGAGGGCCGGCGGGTTTTTCCGCGTCTGACGGTCTATGAAAATCTGATGATGGGCTGTTACGCAAGACGCGCACGGGGCAACCGTGAAAATAATTTAGAGAAGGTTTACGAGCTGTTCCCGCGCCTGGCCGATCGCCATAAACAGATGGCGGCAACACTCAGCGGCGGCGAACAGCAAATGCTGGCCGTAGGCCGGGCCCTGATGAGCGAGCCGCAACTATTGTTATGCGATGAAATTTCCCTGGGACTGGCGCCGGTGGTCATCAAAGAAATTTACCAGCGCCTTCGTCAGATCAATACGGAAGGGATCACCATCGTGCTGGTGGAGCAGGATATTCGTCAGAGCTTGAAAGTGGCCGATCATGCCTACGTGATGCTCGAGGGCAAAGTGGTGCTGGCAGGGGACCCCAAGGAGATGACGGAAGAACAGGTGAAGAAAGCCTACTTCGGTGTTTAGAAGTGGTTTTGAAACCACTTATGGATAAAAATAGCCCTTACAGGAACAATAATGTTTGAGCTGGCACAACCGATTTTAAATGGAATACTGTTGGGTGGTTTATATGCGCTGATTGCCATCGGCATGTCGATGATGTTCGGCATTGTGAAACTGGTGAACCTGGCCCACGGGGACATGATGATTTTGAGCAGCTACCTGGCAATGGTTTTCTCTACCTGGCTGGGTATTAATCCGTTTATCGTTTTGGTGTTAACCATGCCAGCGATGTTTGTGGTGGGCTATGTGTTTCAAGGAGCGTTGATCAACCGGGTTCTGGGAAAAGCAATGGAACCCCCGCTACTGGTGGCTTTCGGTGTTTCAATTATCCTGCAAAATTTTCTGCTAATGGTGTTCACGCCGGATGCGCGCAGTATTATCACCAGCCTTTCGACCCAATCGATTGTTGTTACGGAATATTTGAGTATTTCCGTATTATACCTGGTGAATTTTTTCACGGGGCTGCTGGTGATTGTTCTATTGTATTTCTTTTTTCAGAAGACCTATCTGGGCCGCGGCATTCGTGCCGCTTCCGATGATGAGGTGGCCGCACGCTTGATGGGAATTAACACTCGCCGCACTTACGGCGTTGCCATGGGCATCGCGATGATGACGGCGGCTGTGGCCGGGCTGCTGGTCGGGATGACCTTTACCTTTTATCCCCATACGGGTCCGCAGTATTTGATCATCGCCTTCGGCGTGGTGGTGATCGGCGGTCTGGGCAGCATTAAAGGCACCTTTGTCGGCGGATTCATTTTGGCCAGCGCCCAGTTGCTGGGAGCCCATTATCTGGGCCCTGGCATCCAGCTGTTGAGCGGTTACGTGGTTTTGCTGATTGTATTGGCCATTCGGCCGCAGGGAATATTTGGATCGGTGTAGAAAAGACCTATGAGAGAGCGGATGCGAAAAGTGAGTCTGGCGGTTATGGGCGTGTTGCTGGTTGCCCTGGCGACTGTTCCGGTATGGGGTTCGGACTACCTGGTGCTCTTTTTTATGCTGTTTTGTTTTTACCTGGGGCTAGCACAGATGTGGAATTTACTGGCCGGCTATTCAGGTCTGATATCATTGGGGCAGCAGGCCTTTATCGGCTTGGGCGGTTACACCATGGCGGTGATGACCAACTATTACGGAATCAATATCTGGCTGAGCGTTATTCTGGGTGGTGTATTTTCAGCCGGAATGGCGTTGTTTATGTCTTTATTTATTTTCCGGATGAAAGGCGTCTATTTTGCCATCGGCACATGGATTTTTGCCGAGGCCATTTTGATCTGGTTCAGCAACTGGGAATACGTCAAATACGGCATGGGCCTGTTTGTCAAGCCCGCCAACCCGCCGTCGATGAACATGATTTTCTATGCCGCTTTTATTGCGGGGGTGGGTGCTGTGGCACTGGTGTACACGCTGTTGCGCTCAAGGCTGGGATTGGGCCTCATGGCCATGCGCGATGACGAGGCCGTTGCTGAAACCATGGGGGTGGAGGTGTTTCGCTCCAAACTGACCTGCTTTGTGCTGGCAGCCTTTACCACCGGGCTGATCGCGGGCGTGCTTTATGTTTTTCAGGTATTCATCCAACCCTATAAAGCATTTGCAATCGACTGGACGGTCATTCTGGTATTTATTACGATCATCGGGGGCATCGGCACCATTGAAGGGCCGATTGTGGGCACCATGATCTATGTCTTGCTCTCCCAGTTGCTGGCCGAATACATGTCGGTGAGTTTATTTATTCTGGGAGCCATTGCCATCGTTGTGATTTTGGTCGCCCCTAAAGGGATCATGGGAACCCTGAATGAAAAGCTGGGCTTTGAAATTCTTTCGCCGCGCCGGCAATAACCGTTATAGAGAACCGAGGGAGAAAATTGTCTGATGCAGGCAACCTGGCACCACACCGCAATGGCGGTCCAGGATATGGACCGCGCCAAAAGGTTTTATTGCGACCTGCTGGGCTTTGAGGTCGACTGGGAGCGGCCCAATTACAATGGGGAGCCGTTTGAAAAGGTCGTTGGGATGCCCGATGCCGCAGCCCACGTGGTCATGCTCCAAGGTTACGGAACGCGGCTGGAACTGTTTACCTATCATCGTCCCGCAGGGCAGGTATGCGAACCCAAGCGTCAGTGTGACTTCGGATTAACCCATTTTGCTTTTACGGTGCAAGGCATCCATGACCTGTATGAGCGCCTATCCGCGGCAGGCGTTGAATTCAATTGTCCCCCACAGAACCTCAGACCCGGCGTTTGGGCGACCTACCTGAAAGATCCTGAAGGGGTAACCATCGAGCTGGTCCAGTATGAAGCGTCCTGAGTGCCAGTTCGGATTATCATCGATCCGTCCCATCTGAAGGCCATATGGAAGCTAACGTTGTTATTATCGGAGCCGGGGTTATCGGCCTGGCCGTTGCTGCCGAAATCGCCAAAGACTTCGACGATGTCTTTGTGCTCGAAAGAAATCCGAAATTCGGGCAAGAGACCAGCAGCCGCAACAGCGAGGTGATCCATGCCGGCATCTACTATCCGGCCAATTCGCTCAAGGCCAGGTTATGCGTTGAAGGCAAAAGGCTTCTTTACGGTTTGTGCCGGGATAAGCAGATCCCGCATCGGCAGTGCGGCAAGCTTATCGTGGCCACCAATGAAGAAGAAGACCGGCAATTGGAGGATATCCTGGCCAGAGCCAGGGCCAATGGCGTTGACGACATCGAACGTCTTACCCAAAAGCAAGCTCAGGAAATGGAACCGGAGATCAAAGCGATATCTGCGCTGTTTTCCGCTTCGACCGGCATCATTGACTCCCACCGCCTGATGGCATATCTGGAAGGCAGCGCTAAAAATAACGGCGTCAACTTTGTTTACAAGACCCGAGTCGAACGCACAGAGAAGCTGGCGGCTCACAATTACCGGGTCGACATTTTAAACCCCGACGGCGAGGCCTATTCTTTTAACACCCGTTATCTGATCAATTGCGCCGGACTCGAAGCCGACCGCATTGCATCCTCTTTAGGAATCGACATCGCTGCAAACCATTATGAGCAGCATTTCTGGAAAGGGGAGTATTTTGCGGTAAGCGGCAAATCCAATCGGCTGAACACACTGGTCTATCCTGTGCCGCTGCCCAACAATGTCGGGCTGGGGGTGCATGCCACCATCGATTTGAACGGTCAAATAAAATTAGGCCCCAACGCCAAATACATCACCGATCGTCGCTATGACTATACGGTTGATGCCAGCGGGCAAAGTGCCTTTTTTGAATCCGCCAGCCGGTTTCTCCCCTTCCTGCGATTCGAAGACCTGCATCCGGCCATGGCCGGAATTCGGCCCAAGCTGCAAAAGCCCGGCGACGCGGTGCGGGATTTTATTATTCGAGAGGAAACCGACAAAGGCTGCCCCGGTGCAGTCAATCTGCTGGGCATAGAATCGCCCGGATTGACTTCAAGTTTGTCCATCGCCAGATACGTACGGAATTTAATTCGATAGGAGAAATAGCTAAATGTTAGGATTCTACAACCAAATGCTGTCCATCGACCTGAACACCCAAACCAGCGAGATTGTCCCGCTTTCCGACGACCTGTTGCAAACCACCCTGGGCGGAAAAGGTCTGGCCACCCATCTGCTGCTCGAGAGCAACCCGCCCGGCGTGGATCCGCTCAGCCCTGAGAATGTTTTGATCTTCGCCAACGGGCCCCTCAGCGGTACCCAGGTTTTCGGCTCCTGCCGCCACGGTGTTTTTACCAAATCCCCGCTGACCGGGTTTTATTCGGAATCCTATTCCGGAGGTACGGTAGCCGACACCATCGCCCGCACCGGATTTGATGCCGTGCTGATTCGGGGGAGGGCTGCCGATGCGGTCTGGATCGAAATTGGTGCGGATGGTGTCATATTTCATGCCGCCGATAAGCTCCGGGGCCTCGAAACCTATGCAACTGAAGATCAAGTGAAACAATGGATTGGGGATAACCGTTCACAGGGCAAGAAAAGCGGCGTTGTCTGCATTGGGCCGGCCGGAGAAAACCAGGTCGCCTTTGCAGTCATCGAAAACGATTACTGGCGCAGCGCCGGCCGTACCGGTGTCGGGGCTGTCATGGGGTCCAAAAATGTCAAAGCCATTGCCTTCTGGGGTAATGCCAAAAAGGAGCTTGCCCATCCTGATATGATAAAGGACCTGGCCCGAGAGCTCTCCCGGGAAGCCAAGGAAAATCCCGGTGTGCACGCGTATAAAACTCTGGGCACCCCCATGATGGTGGATCTGATGAGCAAATTGGGCACCTTCCCGACCCGTTACTGGTCAAAGGGTCGGGCCGAGCATCAGATGAACATTAACGCCGGGGCTCTGCATGAGCGGCTCGATGTCACGCCGCATGCCTGCCTGAAATGCTTCATGGCCTGCGGGCGGCTTTCAACGGTAAAAGAAGGCCGCCACCGGGGACTGAACATCGAAGGGCCCGAGTACGAAACCATCTATGCTTTCGGTGGGCTTTGCGAGGTCGACAGCATTGAAGAAATTGCTTATTTAAACGACATTTGCGACCGCCTGGGGATTGACACCATTACGGCCGGCAACCTGGTGGGGCTGACCATCGAGGCCTCCCGCCAGGGGAAAATCGATTATGCCATCGATTACAATCAGGTCGATCGGATTGCCGCGCTTCTAAACGACATGGCCTTTCGCAAAGGTCTTGGCGACATCCTGGCCCGGGGCATCAAAGTCGCAGCGGCCGAATGGGGCATGGAAGATCAGGCCATCCATGTCAAGGGTATGGAACCGGCCGGCTACGACCCGCGGGTCCTGAAAGGTATGGGCCTGACCTTTGGCACATCGCCGCGGGGCGCCTGCCACCTGCGGACCACCTTTTACAAGCCCGAGGCTGCGGGCATGATCGATCCGGACCAGATCGAGGGTAAGGCCGAGATGCTGGTCGAGTGGGAAGACCGCCTGATCATATTCGACACCCTGGTACTGTGCCGGTTTTACAGGGATCTTTACCAGTGGGACCGTCTGGCCACCATGATCAAAGGCGCCACCGGGCTCGAATGGGGCACAGCAGAGATGCGCACCATCGCCGGCGGCATCTCGGATAACACGCGGCGCTTCAATCTAAGGGAGGGACTCACCGCCGCGGATGACCAATTGCCGTCCCGCTTTTACCGGGAGGTGCTCCCGGAAACCGGCAAAGCCATTACCCGGGATCAAATGAACCAGCTTCTGGCGGATTATTACCGCGCACGGGGCTGGGATGCCGATGGTGTGCCGTCGGGAAATTGAGCGATGTATCCGAATCTGCTGGAAGCACCGTGTGGTGAAAACCTGCATATCGTCCTGATTGATAATAAAAAGCTGGCTGCCAGGCTGGAGCACCGGGGAATCGTTGTGGATACGGCCATTGTGAAGATCGAATCCTGCGGCGGTGCTTCCACCGACACGCTCATATGCTGCTCAGATCATCCATCGAGGTTGAAAATACCGGCGCATGAGGCCCGGCAGGTCTATGTTCGAATCTGCGAGGTCTGCTGGTCATGCGGAGAATGCCGGGTGCTTGACCCGCAATAGCGAGCGCATTCCCCGCAGCTTGCTGCGGGGTTAGCGAACGAATTAGAGATCGATTAAAATTCCTTACGGGGAATATTCCCTGCAGCAAGCTGCAGGGAATATTCAATCCTGAACCCCCGCCGCTGCTGCCTTTGGGAAAAAGAAATGTTTGAGACCCGATTTCTTGATATCGATCAACTGGCCTATGCGCGAGCGCTAGCCCTCATGCGGGGTCTGGTTGAGCTGAAAAAGAGCAGCGCCCAGCCGGAGATCTTGATTCTGCTGGAACATGAGCCCGTACTGACCATGGGGCGACGTTCGCAGGAATCGGAGATCCTGGCCACCCGGGAATGTTTAAAGGATCAGGGGATATCGGTCCACCGCATCGAACGCGGGGGTCTGATCACCTACCATGGCCCCGGCCAGATGGTGGCCTACCCAATTTTCGATCTGAAACGGATGCGTTTAGGCGTCAGCGAACTCGTGAACGGCCTTGAAACCGCCATTATTCATACGCTTGCCGATTTCGATATCCAGGCGGATCGCATTGAAGGTTTGCGGGGAGTGTGGGTCGGCAGGGAAAAAATCGCCTCAATCGGTATTGCGGTGCGCCGGGGCATCACCTTCCACGGGCTGGCTTTGAATTACGATCCCGATTTTTCCCATTTCGACATGATCAATCCCTGCGGGCTGGAGGGCGTAAAAATGACCTCGATTTCTAAAATTACCGCAACACAAACCAATCCGGTTCTGCTACGGCGGTCGCTGGCCAAACATCTCAGCCAGCTTTTTAACCTGGATCTGCACCCCTGGTCGCTGGAGCAGGCGACAGCGCTTGTCAATACCCCCTCAAAAAGGAGTTGACAGCCGGACGCGTATTAAATATATACTAAAAATTCCATAAATACTTAATTATTTTTAACAAAGCTAAAAATGCCCACAGCGGACAACACCATCGGCAAAAAGATCAGGGAAGCCCGCAAGCATAAGGGCTTGACGCTGGCTCAACTCGCCAATCAATGCAGCTGCTCGACCAGCCTCATCAGCCAGATCGAGACCGGTACGGTCAACCCGTCGTTCAGTACCTTAAAATCCATCGGTGAAGCGCTGGGAACGGACATGGCCATGCTTGTCGCTCAGGAGGCCGCCGTCAATAGTGCCTTGTTTTCCCTGATGACCCCCAAGGAACGTAAAACGCTCACCACCGAAGGCGGCGTCAAGTTTCAACTTTTATCCCGCGGCGTGGATATTTCCTGCGAGTTCATCAGAAACGAGTGGCCGCCGCGAACCTCAACCGGAAAGGAGCTGTATACCCACGACGGTGAAGAATGCGGTCTGCTGCTGGAAGGCGAGCTTGAGGTTGAAACCAGCCAGGGGATTTATCATATGAAGCCGGGCGATACCATTACCTTACAATCAACGATCCCTCACAGGGTGTCGAATCCCGGAAATAAAAAAGCCGTAGCCATCTGGATAAACTCGGTTCCCTATATATTTGCCATTAAATGATTTAAGCTTCTTTACCCGGACAATCCGGAATCAAAACGGGTTAATTAATCGCGAAAGCACGAAAGGACAAAAACACGAAAAAGAAATCATATCAATTTCGTGCTTGTTAGATTTCGTGTTTTCGTGATGAAAAAAGTTTTTCCTTAAAATACAAAGAATTTACAATTAAGACTCTAAAAAGGAGGTAAAAAAAATGGAACAGCGTGAATGTGCGCCCTGCCGGATCCCCTTTGAAAATACCGGTGTCGGTAAATTAAAAGAACAAATATATTATATGACCGACGCCCAGATCGCAGAAAAATTGAAAGAATATGAGATCCCTTCGCCCGGCGAGATCGAAAAGCCCGGGTCCTACATCCAGAATACGGTTCGCCGGGAGCTGGTCGAAAATCGCCGCAAAAACGACGTTGTGATCGTTCCGGTCGGCTGCACCGAAAACCATGGCATGCACACCGTCAGTGCGTTTGATACGCTGCTGGTTACGCGCATTGCCGAAGCGGTCCGCCGCAAGCAGAAAAAATCCGGCGCCGCCCCGGTCAACCTGGCCTATCCCATCAACTATGGCGTTCATCCGCCCTGGCACCAGGGGATGTACGGCACCGTTATGGTCAGTGATGAGGCCTTCGAGCAGACCATCATGCATGTCATGTACGGGCTCTGGAATGACGGATTCCGCAAGCAGATATGGATAAACAATCATGCGCAGCAAAACGAAATCGAAAAAGCCGTCAAGCGCTTCCTGAATACGTTTCAGCTGCCGGGCATTTATATCGCTTTGGAATGGCACCGGGCCGTAAGGGAATTCTTTGAGACCCGGGAATACGGCGGCAAGCTGGAAGATCGGTTCATCCACGCCGATGAGGCCGAAACCTCTCTGGGCCTGGAGCTGTTTCCCGAGATGGTAAAAATGGAAAATGCCGAAGCCACCGGGCCCATGCCGGATTTCAAATATCTGCCCGACGGGCATTTCGACAAATCGGTCGAGGATCAGCTCAGACCCAACACCTATCGTGCCGCCGCCGGACACAACCCCCTTGAACTGGTTGCCACACCGGAGGCCGTGGTGGGGCGGGCCAACATCGCCGCCGCCGGCAAAACCGCACGAGCAGTGGTGGCCATTTGCGAATATCTCAACCTGCTGTGCAATGATATTCTGACCACCTACCCGGCGGGTCGCGTGCCGGACCCGGAAAAAACCACTTTCAGGACGCGGGCTGAAATGGAACCCTATCTCAAAGAACCCGGTGCTAAAGGCTGGAAGTCGGTTTACAGTCTTCCCCGGATCGGCCCCTATTCTTACTAGAATTAAAGAATTCATTTAATCTAGTATTAAATTATTCTGGTTTGTCAGAATTATCACGATCCGGCATCGAACCCGCCGGGTTTAAGGGACGCCCGGGCGGTGGAAGCTTGCCGGCCCAAGCGTTGATAGAAAGGTAACATGAGTATGTCGCAGCGCAAATACCTGGATCCCGTCGGGGAAATCGAGCGGCTGGAGTTGCTGGCAACCCGAATTCGAAAAACCGCCATGGAAAATATCACCAAGTCCGGAGTGGGTCACCCGGGAGGGTCCCTTTCGGTGGCCGATATCCTGGCGGTACTGTATTTCGGAAAAATCTTTAATCCGGCTGCCGGACAGTGGGAGCGCATCATGCGCTATGATCCGCAGGATCCCCTCTGGCCCCGGCGCGACCGCTTCGTTTTGAGCAAAGGCCATGCGGCGCCGGCGCTTTATGCCACCCTGGCGGAAGCCGGTTTCTTCAGTCAGGATATTCTCAAAATTTACCGCAAAATCGACTCATCGCTTGAAGGGCACCCGGCCATGTACCGGATATTTGACGAAAACGGTCGTGCCGTTGAGCACGGTACCCCGGGGGTTGATTTCAGCACCGGCTCGCTGGGACACGGCCTGTCGGCCGCAGCCGGAATGGCTCTGCACGCCAAAGTTTACGGCTGTGATTACCATGTCTACGCCGTGCTGGGCGACGGCGATCTACAGGAGGGCATGACCTGGGAAGCGGCCATGTCGAGTGCCAACAAGGGGCTCAACAATCTGTGCGCCTTTATCGACTACAACCGTCTCCAGGTCGACGGCTGCAGCGATGTGATCAACAGCCTGGACCCGCTGGATGAAAAATTCAAAGCATTTAACTGGGACGTCCGCGTGCTGAGCGGTCACGACTATTACGCCCTGATCGACGTGCTGGATTATTTCAAACACAGTCGCCAGCAGGAGCAGCGCCCGCTGGTGGTCATCGCCAATACCGTCAAGGGCAAAGGCATCGTGGACTGTGAAAATGTCTGCAGCTATCATGCGGTTCCGCTGAATATGGAAGAATATGCCGCTGCCGAAAAGGAGTTTCTCGACAAAATTGAAAAACTGGAGAAGAAAGCCGCCGGCCGCGCTGATCTTAAACTCGAAGTCCGGCCGCTGGATAAATCCGCTGCGCCGGAAAAGCAGCAGGATCTGACATCAATCATCGGCCGGCACCCGGTGCAAACCTACCGCGAGCCGACCGCCACCCGTATCGGCTACGGCAACTGCCTGGCCCGTTTGGGAGAATTTGAAAAAATTTTTGTGTTCAATGCCGATTTGATGGGTGCCTGCGGCGTTACCGAATTCTGCGAACGCTACCCGGAGGATGCCGCCCGGCCCGGCGACCGGCGCTCGATCAATGTCGGGGTCCAGGAGGCCAATATGATGACCATGGGCGCGGCCATGGCCAGCTGCGGCAAAATCCCGGTCGTCAACAGCTTCGGCATATTTTCCACCGGCCGGGCCTGGGAGATGGTCCGCCAGGACATATCCTATCCCCGGCTGAATGTGAAAATTATCGGCAGCCATACCGGCATTGCACTGGGTGAGTACGGCGTCAGCCACCAGGCCATCGAAGATATCGGCTGCATGCGGGTGTTGCCGCATGTGACCATTATCGAACCCTCCGATGCGCTTCAGGCCGACCTGCTTTTTGAAAAAGTACTGCAGCTTGAGGGGCCGGTTTATTTCCGGGTCGGCCGCAACCCGACCCCGCTGTTTTACAGCGCCGATAATTCCTATGGGATTAAGCCCCGCCAGGCGTTCGAGATCGGCAAAGGGATCCAGGTCAAAGAAGGCAACGACCTTTGCCTGATCAGTTCCGGTCCGATTCTGCACGAAGCCCTGGAAGTCGCCCGCCGGGTCAAAGAAAGCGTGCGGGTCATTGACATGCCCACGGTCCGACCGGTGGATGCGCGCCTCATCACGGCGGCGGCTGAAGAAACCGGCCGGATCTGCACCATCCAGGACCATTTTGAAAACGGGGGTCTGAAAGAAGAGGTGCTCGGGGTGCTGGCGGCCGGGCAGCGGCAGGTTCAATTTGAATCCATCGCACTGGCCGGATTTGCAGAATCCGGCAGCAAAGACGATCTTTATGAAAAATACGGCCTCTCGGCCGCCCAGATCATTAAAAAGCTGAAGCTGACGCCGGCCTAAATCCGGGCCCTATCGTCGGCCGTGAAAGGAGGTTGCGCCATGTCTGCCATTCCCCGCAAAATGAAGGCGTTGGTCCTTACCGGACCGGGAGAGTTTGGGATCCAGCAGGTGGATACACCCGAACCGGGGCCCCAGGAGGTTCTGGTCAAAGTGGGCGCCATTGCCATCTGCGGCAGTGATCCGGCTGTCGTTGAAGGAGTCAAATTTAAGGGCTTATGGCCGCCGGGCTATCCGTTTATTCCCGGTCACGAGTGGTCCGGCACGGTTGTAAAATCCGGGCCGAATTGCTTCCGGTATGCCGAAGGCGACCGGGTGGCCGCCGAGGCCCACAAGGGATGCGGATTCTGCCGAAATTGCATGACGGGTCGTTACAACCTGTGTGAAAACTACGGTAAAATGGAAACCGGTCATCGCCATTACGGCTTTACCACCCAAGGCGGTTATGCGGAGTATGTCGTGGCTTCAGAGCGTGCGGTTCATGCGATCGGCGATATGCCATTCGATGAGGCCACCAATGTCGATACGGCCGCCACCGCCATGCAGGCGGTCAAAAGGGGCCGGGTGGCTCCCGGCGAAGATATCTGCGTTTTCGGGCCCGGAGCGATCGGGCTTTTGTGTTTTCAGATCGGTCTGGCCGCCGGGGCCGCCAGAGGATTTGTCGTCGGAAGACGGCATCGCCTGGAACTGGCCGAGCAACTGGGGGCCATTCCCATCGATTATGAAAAACACGACGATCCCGTTGCTGAAATCAAACGCCTGACCGACGGCAAAGGGGTAGACGTTGCCATTGATTGTGCCGGTGCTCCCAAAACGGTCCAGCAGTGTCTGGCGGCTGTCAAAAAAGGCGGGCGCGTGGTCTGCACCGGCTTTCCGGGAATGGTGGATTTCAACATCACCGATATTGTCATGCGCGAGATTGATGTTTTGGGTGTCAGAGCAGATCCCAACACCAGCGAGGAGGTCATTCCCTTGATGAACAATGGAACGATTAAAATCAAACCGATGCTCACCCATCGCTTTCCGCTGGAAAAATTCGGCGAAGCCTTGGAAACGTTCATTAAAAAGCTGGATAAAGCCGTTAAGGTTATCGTCGAGCCCTGAGGGGATCAATCAAGCATTAATTTGAAGCAAAGAGAAACTGGCACAGGGAGGAGTTGGGGATGAAAGAATTTGATGCAGCTGCGCTGGCTAAATTTAACGGTGAAAACGGCAACCCTGTTTATGTTGTCTATAAGGGCAAGGTTTACGATATCACGGGAAGCAAGCTGTGGCGCAACGGCATGCACATGAAGCGCCATCATGCGGGTCGGGATCTGACCGTCGATATCCAGGGGGCGCCGCATGAACCCGATGTGCTGGAAAGGTATCCGCAGGTCGGGACGCTGAAAAAAGAAGTCGCAGAAGTTACTGAGATACAAATTCCAGCGGCCCTGGACCGGTTGCTGGAAAAAGTTCCCATGCTCAGGCGTCATCCCCATCCGATGACGGTGCACTTTCCCATCGTGTTTTCGTTTACCACAACGGTCTTCAATCTGCTGTATCTGATAACCGGTGTCAAATCACTGGAGATCACCGCCCTGCACAGTCTGGCAGCCGGGATATTATTTACGGTGGTTGCCATTGCCACCGGCTTATACACCTGGTGGCTCAATTACCTGGCCAAACCGATGACAGCTGCAAAACTGAAAATACCGCTTTCCCTGACGCTGCTGCTGCTCCAAATTATTGCCTTTATCTGGCGGATGAAGGTGCCGATGGTGATGGACTCCCTCCAGGGCGTCAATATTGTTTATTTGCTGCTTGTCCTGTCCCTGTTTCCGATCGTGGTGGTGATTGGCTGGTTTGGGGCGCATCTGACGTTCCCCGTCGAAAAACACTAAAGGGCGTTTCTGAGCGCTCATCTGGCGGTTCAGGGTAGCATTGCGGTTAAGCGCTCCCCCATGAGTCGTCGTTTTTCACCATGAGTTGTCCTCCAGGAACCACGACGTGTCGTCTCCCGCCATGAGCTGGCAAATACTCAGTCGAGCTCCACGTGGCAGGCATCTTCATGGCGCTGGCAGGAGATGGACTGCGCGTCGGCTTTGACGCCCACACCCAGAATCCCCATGCTTTTCAATTCAAAGGAATGTGTCAAGGTCAAGTTGACGGTTTGAAATGCCTGATGCAAATCCTGGCTTTTGAAGCGATCTTGTGCCGGGTGGAACAGGATATGCCGGGTGATAAAATTTTGATACAGGCTGGGGTAGTATTCTTCCATAAAATAGACACCGCCGTGTTTCAACACTCTGGCGACCTCAGCCAGGCCCTCTCGCCAGGCCGGCACGTGATGCAGAAACCCAAAACCGAAAACCGCATCCAGAGCATCATCCCTTATCGGGAGACTGACGGCATCACCCACACAAAAGGTGATGGGCTTTTCATTTTCACCGTTTACCCGAAGCGCAGCTTTTTTGATCATGCCGGGGTCCAGATCCAGCAAATACAGGCGAGCGGGTTGATAGCTTTTGTAAATGAGCTTTGCGCCGACGCCGCTGCCGCAGCCCACTTCCAGAATAGTCGCACCGGCCTCTAAAGCCACCGTGGTTTTAAACCACTGCATCACCAGATACTGCCCGATTCGTCTCAACGGGCTGCTGACCATCCAGCGCTCGATTCTGTTCAGTTTCATGAGGCGCGTTTTCAAATTTGGGTTTTAGAATTTTAATTTAGGCCAGAATAACTATACGCTAAAAATTCGAAATTCGAATCTCGAAATTCGAAACAAATCCGAATAATAAATGACCGAAATTCAAAACTCCTTTTGAACATTTGAATTTGTTTAGAGTCTCGACTTTAATGCTTCTGATTTTAGGTACGCACTTTTGTTAATGCTTATGCGATTTAATTATTCTCTAAAAGGTTGAAATAGAATTTGCTTTTATTTGATTGCCAGATGGATGACGGCGATGCCGTTGGTCAGGCTGCGGTAGGTGACCTTCGGAAAGCCGATGGTTTTAAGTAATTCTGAAAGTTCATCGGGCAGCGGAAACATCCGAATGGATTCCGGCAGATGCGTGTAAGCTTTTCTGGAGCCGACAATCAATTCGCCCAGGAAAGGCATAATATAAAACGAGTAGAAATCATACAGGCAGCGAAAAACCGGCCAAGTCGGTTTTGAAAACTCCAGGCACATCATTTTCCCACCGGGCTTCAAAACGCGGTACATTTCCGCAAACCCTTTTGCCATGCGAGTAACATTGCGAATGCCGAATCCGACCATTACGGCCTCAAAATGCCGGTCGGGAAATGAGATATGCTCGGCATTTCCCTGCACATGCCGCAAACGGGTTCTCATTTCGCTATCGGCAATTTTGTGCAGACCGGCCTGAATCATGGCCCGATTGATATCATAAATAACGACCCGACCCGCCGGGCCGACCTTTCTGGCCGCCAGAAGCGCCAGATCACCGGTACCACCGCACACATCCAGTACGCAATCCCCGGGAGCCAATTTCAACATTCTGACCGCCGTGCGCTTCCAGGCATAATGAATACCGAAACTCAACAGCGTATTCATAAAGTCATAGTGACGGGCTACGGAATTAAAATGCTGCAGCACGCGATCGGTTTTTTCCAGCGTGCGAATGCGTTCATAACCAAAGTAGGCCGTATCGATTCTCTTCTCGTCGCTGTCAATCTGCGCCCGTCGTTTTTCCTCTTCGAGCCATCCCATTTTATCTTAAATCCGTTTTGCGATGCCGGTTGCGCCTTATCGGTCTCAATCCGCTTTTCAGGTGGCTCCTGATGAAAGAAAAAATTCAACCGCAGATGGCGGCAAAATGTGCCGTGTCAGGAGCCAGAGAGATAACATAAGCCGATTCGTATCAAAGTTCAACCCAAAGGGCCGACTTTCACTTACTGACCGGGTTGCAGTCGGACGATTTCACCACCCGACGCCTTGAGTAAATGTGCTCTAAAGTCAATGATTTGACAAGTTTGTGGTTTTTTGACCGTAGGCGTTGTGCGCATTTTGCCTCCATTTTGGCTAACCCGCCGCACTTATTCGTGAAATAATAAATAAGCGACGACCGAACAGTTTGGCATGATTTCTGCTTTTTATCACCATAGAAAAACGGTTTGTAGCGGTTGTTGATCCAATCGAATCAAATTCGAAACGATTTCTATTGATGCGGTGTTGCAAAGCCTGCCGCCTGCCCGAAGGAGGCATTCGAGATGAGTGGTTCGGAAACCAACTATTGTAAAAAGGATAACATGTCAATCTGCAGCGCCCAGGACGCCAAGCAGCAGGAAAAATGCAGTTTTTTTGAAAAATCAAGCCATGAATACCGCTGTATGTATTTTATCTTTGATACGTATTGCGATTGTCTGAAAGCCCAGATGAAATCCAACGCGTGACTAAATTTGGCGGGTTGATGATTGAGTGGATTGAATGATCATCGAGCGGCTGAAACGACAAAAGCGCCTGTAGCGTTCAGTTATACTTTCACCGGTTCCTGTAACTTCCTGATAAAAATCCCCTTTTTATGCCTCGGCAAATTTCTTTGCCAGATCGTTGTCAATTACGTAAATACATATTTCCTTGGCGCCCTGTTCGGTGTATCTGCATTTTTTGCACAAATTATTGATCAGATAGGTTACATCGTCTCTGATTCGTTTATCATAAGTTTTAAAATCCTCCTGGTCGTAATCTTTGATGGCCCGCCGAAAGTTTTCGTTTTTAAGAAACGGATCCAGCACTTTTTCTTTTAAGTTATGCACATAGCGGTCGTGCATGGACTGATATATTTTTGTTTCTGTGATGGGGACATTCTCCACCATGATTTCCTGGGTTAGCGTTCTGGTGGTGTACTCTTTCTGGGATTCGGCTCGAAAAGTTTTGCGTTGCGTTTGATCGGCCTTGGGCCCCATCAATTTGCCTTCAATATTTTCCAGAAATTCTTCGGTTATTACCAGTTTTTCCCCGGTATAGGTGCAGGTTTCACTCGAACCGATTTCAAAATTAATGGCAAACAGGTAGTTTTGAATCTCCCTGGCAATCTGTTCTTCGTTGTAATAGTAAAGGGATTCTTTGACCTCCTGTAGAATCGTGTAATCATACATGCGCAGCAGCGAATCTAAAAACCCCTGAGGTATCAGATCGCTTATTTCTTTGCGGGCCTTGGTGAAAAAATTACAGAGATCCGACATGTTGATGAGCTTATCTTCTTTGGCGTAGGTCGAGTAAAATTTATTGAATATGCTGATCGAATCCCGGCCGGAGATGCCATGGTCGCCTTCATTTTCAGATTCGGCAATGATTTTGCGCCGCCGTTTGGCGGTTAACCGTTTGCGGTCTTTTTCCATCAGCCAGGTGGGAATGTATCCGGTGTAGATTTCCATTTTAAGCAATTGCAAATTTTCATCGCAAAAAAGACGATAACGTTCCGGGTCACTCATCCATTCCAGCATGGCGTCGGATTGGGTGTTCAGACGGGTGGAAATAATGACTCGTGCAAAATTGTGCAGCACCCTCGGCAAAAAGCGCTCATCGATGTGACGGCCAAAAATATTGCGATAGATTTCCACTTCGGTGGACAGGTCCATAACATAG
>Ga0209742_10000440_pt1 | contig 22359 bp, 20 predicted proteins | sample DeeMarSeWOR38_10_FD_187462 | JGI IMG/M metagenome (GOLD analysis project Ga0209742, IMG submission 187462) | Marine sediment microbial communities from White Oak River estuary, North Carolina - WOR-3-8_10 (SPAdes) (version 2) | ecosystem: Environmental > Aquatic > Marine > Intertidal zone >... | reverse complement strand
GGTTGTCGAGGATTTGAAACGAGGCACCAACAAAGATATGGGGCTAAAAGACATTTTTGAGATAGGTTCTAGTTCTTTTTCGTGTTTTTATCCTTTCGTGTTTTCGTGATTGATTTGTCCGGTTTGGTTCCGGCGAGTCCAGGTTAGGAGAAAAGTATGCATTTTGAGGACGAGACCATATCTCTTGACTGAAATTCATCACTATAACCGATACCCGGCGCCCGCCAATCCGCTTTACAAACCATAAGGGGTATGCCATAAATCCTTCCGATGCTAAAAGAGCTTTCCATTCGAAATTTTGCCATTATCGACGATCTGCAAATCAGTTTTTCACATGGTCTGACCATCCTCAGCGGGGAAACCGGTGCCGGCAAATCCATCATCCTCAATGCGGTCAATCTATTGCTGGGCAGTCGCGCATCAGCCGACCTGATTCGCACCGGTGCTGAAAGCGCCGAGCTTGAGGCCCTTTTTGAAATTGCCGCTTCCAGCCGGGTTTTCAAAATAATGATCGAACATGGCTACGAGCCTTCAGAGGGCTTGTTGGTCAGACGAATTATTTCCCGCCGCGACGCCAATCGGGTTTACATTAATGGTCGCATCGCCACCATCCAGTTGCTCAATTCGGTTGCCGAAAATCTGGCCAGCATTTCCGGACAACACGCCCATCAGCTGCTGCTAAAAGATGAACAGCATCTTTTCATTCTGGATCAATACAGCGGCCTGCTGCCCTTACGTGAAGCGCTCAGCATCTGTTTTAAAAAAATGCTCCCGCAGCTGGAAAGATTAGAGGAATTAAAGCGCATCAAAAAGCAGCAGGCGGAACACATTGAACTGCTGGAATTTCAAAAAAAGGAAATTACAGCCGCCAATCCGGCACCGGGCGAAGACCGCAATCTTGAGCAGGAAAGACTGAGATTAAAAAACGCTGAAGAACTTTATCAAACCGTTTACAACAGCATCGATTCGCTCTACGGCGCACCGGGTTCCGTGATGGAAAACCTGGTCGCTGTAAAAAAAGATCTGGATAAAATCAGTCGGATTGACGGACAGCTGCATTCAAAAACGCAAAGCCTACAGGATGCCACTTTCCAGATCGAAGATTTGATCGAGGGATTGCGAAGCTATCTGAATTCGATTCAGGTAGACGAAAACCAGCTGGAAGCCGTCGAGGAAAGGCTTGACACCCTCAACAGGCTCAAACGCAAATACGGCGGATCTCTGGATTCCGTATTTGAAAAGCTTAAATCCATCGAACAGGACCTCTGCGGCATTGAAAATATTGCGGAAAAGATCAAGGAGGCCGAGGCCCAGGTTGACCAATTGTACGCCGAACTCAAAGACCTCGCGTTAACCTTGTCGGATAAACGCAAAAAAGCTGCCGACAGTTTTGCCAAAAAGGTGATCGGCCAACTGGCCACACTGAAGATGACAAAAACCGGTTTTCGTGCGGAGGTCCAGACCATTCCGGCCGACGAAAAAACCGATCCGCACCTGGCAGCCGAAAAACATATGATCACCGAAGCCGGAATCGATCGCGCGAAGTTTTTGATCGCTCCCAACGTCGGCGAGGATTTAAAACCCCTGGCCAGCATTGCATCCGGCGGTGAGCTTTCACGGGTAATTCTGGCTTTAAAAACCTTGCTGGCTAAAACCGACTCGGTCGAAACGGTGGTTTTCGACGAAGTCGATGCCGGTATCGGTGGCAGCGTTGCCGAGGTTGTGGGAAAAAAATTGGCAGATCTTGCCAAGCATCATCAGGTGATCTGTATTACTCACCTTCCTCAAATCGCAAAGTTCGGTGACCATCATTTCCTTATTTCAAAGCAGGTTTCCGGCGGCAGAACCCGAACTGCGATTGTCCTGCTGAATACAGAAGACCGTTATCAAGAAATTGCCAGAATGCTGGGCGGTGAAAAAATTACCCAGACGACCTTAGCACATGCCCGTGAAATGTTGGAACGCTAAAGTTTGTTGAATGGATGCCGATAAAAAAATTAACAGTGTGCAAACACACTGTCTCCCAATGCTCAGAGGGTGATTCGTAATGAATCACCCTCGTCTATTGGCCCGGCCGCTGCACATGGCTTTCCGATAATTCTCCTGACCAACCCCATTAAAGCCCTCTTATATAGATTGAAAAAAAAACTAAACCACTACATATGGTATGGTTTAGGAAAACCGTTGCCCAAATACTATAGAATTTTTTCCACAATTATCGGGTTCGGCCAATAAACTACAGAAATCAATCCTACACATCTATCTAATATCATATGATATTTCTAATAAAAACTAGAGCCGGCACGGTTTGTGCTAAGAAAAATGAGCGATAGCTTTAAGCTATCGATAACCACAGATCCCGGGCCGAAGAATCCTTTGCATGCAAGAAAGTCTGATTTCTTTACTCACTGCTTTGGTCAGCGCCCTGTTAATTGTCATTTCATTTGAAATTTACATCGGCTTATAGGAATTCGTCTCATATCTGAAAAACCAGGGGGATATAGATACCGGGAGGTTTCAGATGGAATTGAATCCGGAAAACAGAGATACGCCGCGGTTTGAACATGAAGCGACTGTTATGATTGAAGATTATCCTGCCGGTCATTATCACGAAGGCAGAATGTACAATTACAGCAGAAGCGGAATGTATTTTGAGTCAGACTTTGCCCCCCGAATCGGTTCAGCCATTTTTATTGGTATTGAAAATTCACCCTATTCTTCCAACCATGATGTTTATCGCGCAAGGGTCATCTGGTGCAGGGAATTGCCCGAAAAGGCTTCCTTTTATTATTATGGCGTAGGGGTTAAATATTACTAAGGCCTGTTTCACAAGTACATCTAACCTGCTCTTGTAAAGTTCTAAACCCATAAAAAGCGTTGATATCAGCAAATGAGCTAAAATGCCTAAAATTGAAAAATTCTATCTTATTTATAATAAAAGATGGAAGGCGAGCGAAACCTTAACTTTAGCATTTTAGCTCATTTTAGCACTTTAGGCACTTGTAACTTTAAAGCATCTCTGGAACTTTTTTTCTCAATCCTCAAAATTTTTGAGATAGCTTCAAGTGTTATCTGCGAATCGATTGGGCCAGATCGTTTATTCTCTCTCTAAATGAGATCAGGTATCTGGCCATTTTCCCGCGATGGTCGGCGGTAACAGAATCATGATGTCCCCTGAGAACGATCAGCGGGTCAAAAGTGCAAATCTGCTCCATGTCCCGCAAAGCGATGCGAACATTTTCTTCTCCCCCTTTTTCCTTTAGCTCGGGATAAAGGTGAATGAAGGTCCGTATAAAATCCCGCAAAACCAGGACAACCCCCTGGGTATAGTAGATGCGGTCATCCAGCTCCGTATAAGACACCTCATCATTGGGCTGAACTAAAAGACCAAGGGGCTGATCGAGAAACTGATTGCCGATGATAAAGGACAGCATGTTGTACATATCATCCGACCTCATATTATAAACGGCTTTCCCTGCGGCCAGCTCATCCTCGTATTGCCTCAATAATTCAATACCCTTGCGATACTGGCTTTCAGTGGATGGAAACCACCAGCTGTCTTCACTGAACGCAAAATATTTTTCGCGGGCCTCCTTTAAAAATTTATTTTCAGCATCAACCTTTCCATACTTGGCCAGATTCGTTGAGAAAAAATTGATCAGCATGCGGGTTGCAAAAATAACCCCCTTTTGCCGGTTGCCTCGGTTATCCAGCCATCGCGTGGGAGAAACGATCAAATCATTCACCGACCAGCCAAGGGGCGACTCCAGCTCTTCTTCCAGTCGGTTGCGAACGGCGACAGACAGGGCAAACCCTTTCCGGGGTTCGCCCGAATCCGATTTGATTTTATCAAGCACGGTATGAATCTTTGAGCTAAACCAGGGGAACTTGGTTGGATCGGCTAAAGTATAGCCTCTGTAGATGCCCCAGTATATTCCAACCGTCAGCGGCCAGATTAAAATAAAAGCAAGCAAAACGATGACACTCCATTTGCCAAAAGTCGTCATTTTGGGAATCAATTGTTTTTGCATCATACCTCCCCCGGTCCGGTTTGAGTCAACGACCACCCGCACGGCGGGTGGCGTGGATTTTCCGCCAAAGGCGGAAAGAGACAGCATTTTAAAGTTGATTGTAACTTGGGAAAGTTAATTCGTTGGTTAGGGACTGTCAATATATTCCGCGGCTCTGCGGACGCATTTAAAAGCGCCTGAATCGCGATAAGGGTTCAATTGTCTCTTGACAGTTATACCTCACATGCTACTCTAGAAGCCGTCTAAAAAATGTCTTTTGGCCCCATATCTTTGTTGGTGCCCCGTTTCAGATCCTCGACAGCCCACAGGTTGCCTGCGGTTTGCGACCCACAGGGCGTATAAGATCAGACGGGGAATCCCGCAACGCGGGAAAACTCGGCCTCGCCGCGCCTGTCTCGGCGAAGCCACGCTTTTCAAGAGGCGAAGACGGAATCTTGAACCAAAATCCTATTTTTAAGACGGCTTCTAATCTAAATTGAGCGTTTCAAATTTTAAAGTCGAAAGAGGCACAGCGTATGCTAAAAAGGCTGGGTTTAACAATTGTCATTATTCATTTGTTGCTATCAACCGGATGCATTGCTTTGGTGGTTGGAGCCGGCGCCGGCGCCGGCACCTTTGCCTATGTGGACGGTCAACTGAGCCGCACCTATCACGCAAATTACCAAACGACTTACGAGGTTTGCAAAAGTATTTTAGGGGATATGAAGCTGTCCATTCTGGAAGAGGATACCGATGGTCTCCAAACAACAATCACATCCCAACGGGCCGACGAGACGCCCATGACAGTAAAAGTCCGTATCATCGATCCTGAATGGACTGAGGTTTCAGTGAGAACCGGTTATGTCGGGGTCTGGAAAAAGGAAATCTCCGAGCAGTTTCACGGGTTTATTGCTGAACGCATCAAGCAATAACGCCGCATGCCTAATTGTGCGAAAACGCGCAATTAGGCATTACGGGTAAAAGGAAGCTCTGCATTCAACGCATCAATTTGCTCCTGCTCCAGGCGGTTGATCTCCTCAATGTGGGCATCCATGATCTGCTGAAGGCGCGGATCAAAAAAGCGATGCAAACTGAAATTACCGACAGCTGTAAAACCGCGCCGAATTTTATGATACCCGCCCATGCCCGGATCAAACTGTTCAATGCCGTTGGCAATTGCCCATTCAATCGGATTGTAATAACACACGTTGAAATGAAGGTTTTTAATTTCTTTAGAGCAGCCCCAATATCGGCCGAACAGGCGCTTCCGCTTTCGGACTAAAAGTGAAAGGCCAAGCGGCGAATCCGGGCTCGCTTCTTCAAAGGCGGCCACAAACAGCAGTCGATGACGATAGCGGTCCGCCAACCCTTTAAAGAAACTCCGCTTAAGATATTTGCATCCCCAGGGGCCAAACTTTTCGTTGGTGCGCTCATAAAAAGGATACATTTCTGAAAAGTAGGACGGCGGAATTTGATCTCCTTCAAAGATTTTTAGCGTGATGCCGTCTCTTGCGATGGCACGGCGTTCCCGTTTGATATTGTGCCGCTGATTGGAGTTAAAGATCGCCAGATATTCATCAAATGACCGGTAGTCCTCATTTCGCCAGGTAAAACTTTGATGCAACCAGCCGATGAATCCGCAGTCCATCATCAAGCGTCGCCATTGCGGATCAACGAAAAGAAAGCTACAAGCGGAAATTTGGTATCGGCGGCAGAATTGCTCAATTTCATTAACCATGAAACGGGTCACGGCCTCCTGATTTTCTGTTTTTGCCATTAAAAACCGATATCCGGCCATGGGGGTGAAGGGGCTCATGCCGACAAGTTTGGGGTAGTAAGAAATCTTTAGACGACCGGCCAAGTCCGCCCAGACATGATCAAACACAAACTCGCCCGCGCTGTGCCCCTTGATGTATAGAGGGGCGGCCGCAATCAATTGATCACCAGACCATACCGTTAAATGGTGAGGCCACCAGCCGGTTTCAACAGCCGTGCTTTTGGAGACCTCCATTTGGTGAAGCCACTCCCATTCCAGGAAAGGCGTTTCTAATGGTTCCGCAAGCCTATCCCATTGCGCCTGATCGACTTCGGCTATATTTTTGACCCAGACAGCGGAATAAGATTTAGGGTTCGATAATGGCATAGCTAAAATTAAGGTCAAACACCGCTGCTGTCATCTTTTTTCTGCACGACTTACGAATGCGGCGCACCTTGACAATCTTAGTAAAATAAGCATATTATATCGTCATTCAGGAAGGAAAACCCATGCCACTATATGAATTTAGATGCTTAAAATGTAACGAATGCTTTGAGATTCTGGTTATGAAACAAGCGGAAGAAGTTGCGCTCAAATGCCCTCACTGCAACTCTGAAGAATTTGAACGGATCCTGAGCGCTTCCTGTTACAGCATGGGCAGCGGTTCTGGGAAAGGTGACGGTGTCAGCGCACAAACGCGAAACTGCCCCAGCGGCAGCTGCACCACATATGAAATCCCGGGGCATGAAGGTTAATTGAACAACCTTTCCGGACAGCCCATTTTAACGGATCCCTGCCTCACGATGAATCAAACAAATCGGGTCAATTTCTGTCGTTACATCCATACGGATCGTTAAAACCTTCGAGCCTGTCTCCAATTATCGCATGGCATTGCCAGAGCCCGCTGCCTGAATTGGGAATTCAGATGAAACAAATTCACAATCAAGAAAAAGAACAGTTCAAAAAACTTTTCAAGCAGGAACAAATCGATTGTTTTGAAGATCGATTCAAGATTCTTGAAGTCTTTTTAAAGACCGAAAAGCATGTGACCATCGACGAAATGACAGGACTCCTTGAACAAAACGGCTGGCGCCTTGATTCTGAATTCGTGCGTGAAACAATGAAACTGATGTGCCGTTTTGGTTTTGCCCAAAAAAGCCAATTTGACAACGGTGAGCTTCGTTATGAACACCGCCATCTGGGTCAGCATCACGACCACATGGTCTGCACGAAATGCCGAAAAATTATAGAGTTCGAGGATGACCGGCTGGAAGAGCTGCAAATCAGAATAGCAGCAGCAAAAGGATTCCACATGCTGCAGCATAGAATGGAAATTTATGGCATCTGCGCCAAATGCCTCGCAGGCCGCATTCAACTGATGACCTTGAATATGGCCAAACCGGGAGAACAGCTTGTGCTCAAAGATTTCAGCGGCGGTCTGGGTGCCCGGATGCGACTAATGTCAATGGGGTTGAGACTTGGCGATGAAATTGAAGTCATATCAAATAACAGCCAGGGCCAGATAGCCATTGCCGCAGATTATAAGCGCTATGTATTGGGACGAGGTCTCGCCGAGAAAATTCTGGTTGAACCCATTAAGCGGACAAAAAAGAGCCCATAATTCCGAATCTGGACGCACCGGATCAAAGCAGCTAAAAAAACCACGAAGAACAGGAATTTCACAACGGGTCTTTAAATTCGTATTTGAATCGTCATATTTTGTGTGCCTCGTGTCCTTCGTGGTAAAAAAACGTCCGTCATATTTACCGCAAGTACTAGAGTTTCAAATGTATACCGCTGTGCTAAATGGAACCGTTTCAACCCGCATATATCAGAACCTTTGAAAAAGGGTTGCTGCAGCAAAAGATAAAAGCAGCTCGAAAGCTTCTCAGCCCATGTAAGCTTTGCCCGCGCAAATGCGGCGTTGACCGGCTTTCCGGTGAAATTGGTGTATGCAAAACCGCCAGTCAGGCCTGGGTTTCCAGTTACAACTCCCATTTTGGCGAGGAATCGCCATTGGTAGGCAAACATGGCTCCGGCACCATATTTTTTACACACTGCAATCTCATGTGTTTGTTTTGCCAAAACTTTGATATCAGCCATGAAGGCCATGGACAAGAGGTTACGGATGAGGAACTGGCCGCCATCATGCTCGCTTTGCAGCAGCAGGGATGTCATAATATCAATTTTGTCACACCGTCACATGTGGTTCCGCAAATTCTGGCAGCCCTTGAAATCGCCGTTCAGCATGGGCTTTGCGTGCCTCTGGTTTATAATTCCGGCGGTTATGATTTATCCGCCACGCTCCGATTACTGGAGGGGGTGTTTGATATCTACATGCCTGACTTCAAGTTCTGGAATCCGGAACTGGCTGAAAGCGCCTGCCAAGCTGCAGATTATGCCGAAGTTGCCTGCAAAGCTTTGAAAGAGATGCATCGCCAGGTGGGTGACCTGATCATCGACGATGGCGGTATTGCCAGAAAGGGTTTGTTAATTCGCCACCTCGTATTACCGGGCGGAATGGCGGGCACCCGCAAAATTATGCGATTTATTGCCCGGGAGATTTCAACCCGCAGTTACGTGAACATTATGTCCCAATACCGCCCTTGCGGGCGCGTCGCTGAAATAAGCGGTTTAAATGCGTTGCTTTCACCAACGGATTACCAGACTGCCTTGCAGGAGGCGAAAAAAGAAGGCATTACCCGCCTCGATCAACCCCGGCGTGCCTTTGTGTTCTGGTAATTGTGCTTCTTCAGATTTCAAAAAAACACTCTGGAGATAAAACTTCTCTGCCCTTGATAATTTGACCGAGTGATGAAATACTATTAAACGGGAAGATCGATGTGATAATGGGCCTTTCATGCAGAAAATATTTGTAATTGGCGACATCCATGGGTGCTTTGATAAACTTCGCGCACTTATGGATAAAATCCCGATAAATTACAGCACCGACCAACTCATTTTCATCGGAGATTATATCGACCGCGGATCGAGTTCTTTGGAAGTGGTGGACTACCTGATTGATTTAAAGAATCGTTTGCCCGGCGCCATATTTTTAAAAGGCAATCATGAAGATATGCTGGAGAGTTATCTGGATGGCAGCGATCGGTTCACCTACCTGTTAAATGGCGGTCAGCGGACTCTGGATGCGTATCTGAACCGCCCGAAGACTCCAGAAGGGTTTCCAGTGCCGGCAGCGCATCTCGAATTTTTTGATGCTTTGCGCCTTTATTATCAGACCGATGATTACATCTTTGTGCATGCCGGTCTTCGCAAAAAGGTTGCCCTTGAATCACAAAAAAGGATGGATTTGCTCTGGATTCGTGATGAATTCATATACTCTGATTTTGATTTCGGCAAACGCGTGATATTCGGGCATACGCCATTTAGGGAACCGCTGGTGCAGCCGAATAAGATCGGAATCGACACCGGAGCCGTTTATGGCAACCTGCTGACCTGTGTCCAGTTACCTGAAATAATTTTTTTTTCTGAATGAAGAGGGAATTAAATCGTAATGAAAGTTCAATCCGTCATCACTTTTCTGGTAATTGTGCTGTTGGCCGGGATCGCAAGCGCCGAGCGTTTGGCGATATCGGCTGCTGAAGCCAACATTCGATCCGGACCGGGGACCGACCACAACGTTGTGTGGAAGGTGGAGAAATACTTTCCCATCCTGGTGATTGAAAAATCCGGAGACTGGTTCCAATTTGAGGATTTTGAAGGCGACAGAGGATGGGTGCATCAGTCGCTGGTGAGCAAAATTTCAGCTGTGATTACCAATAGTGACGCATGCAATATCCGCTCCGGACCCGGTACGAACAATCAAATTATTTTCACCGTCGAAAAAGGCATTCCCTTCAAAGTTCTTAATCGTGAAGGAAGCTGGATTCACATTGAACATGCTGACGGGGATAAAGGCTGGATTCACAAGTCTCTGGTCTGGTAGCCACTGAGACCGGGAGCCCGCATTGCCCAGGGCAGCAGGTTAAGCATATCGCGGCTATCACTGCAGACCAACAGTCGGATGCAAGAGCCAGTTAAGAATTTTGTCTCGAAGCCATTTCATATGCCCGCAAGATTAACGCCCAAAAGGTCTTGAAATGGCTTCTCTGTTGATCATAAATTTTTAAATGAGCAAACGGGCCGTGCACGCCTTTCGCCAACGCTATAAAAATAAAAAGTTAATCGTCGGGGTCGGTTCTGCCTTGATTGATATCCTAGCCCATGAAAACGAGGATTTTCTAAGCAAGACCGGAGCCGTAAAGGGCGGAATGACCTACGTAAACAAGGAATTTATTGACAAAACCATTTTAATTTCATCACAGCCACCTATTCTTGTTCCCGGGGGGTCAGCCTGCAATACGGTTGTCGGGGTTGGCAAACTCGGCGGGCAGGCCCGTTTTGTCGGTAAATGCGGCAGCGGGGCAATGGGTGAATTTTTTGTAAATGATTTAAAACGCCAAAATGTCGAACCGCTGCTTTTGCATTCAGACTCACCTACGGGTCGGGTTCTTGCAATTATTACACCCGATGCCCAGCGCTCGATGTTCACGTTCTTGGGCGCATCGGCTGAAATAAGACCGCAGGATATAACGAAGGCTTGTTTTGCAAATGCCGCCATTGTTCATATCGAAGGCTACCTGTTGTTCAATCCGGAATTAATTTTAAAGGTTCTTAAAACAGCCAAAAGCTCCGGTGCAAGAATTTCTCTGGATCTCGCCAGCTTTAATGTGGTTAAAGAATCCCACGGGCGATTGCAGCAAATCGTTCAATCTTTTGTCGACATCCTAATCGCAAATGAGGACGAAGCCCGGGCCTATACCGGGGAAAAAGATGAGATTCGTGCTGTCCAGGCCATGGCAGCAGATGCTGAAATTGCGGTTCTTAAAGTCGGGGAGCGCGGAAGTTTCATCGCCTCACGTGATCAAATCATACCCATTCAGCCGAAAACCGGAGGGCCGGCCATCGATTCCACCGGGGCCGGCGATTTATGGGCAGCGGGCTTTCTTTACGGGCTTGTCAAGGGATATGCGCTGGAAAAATGCGGCGAACTGGGCTCGGCCTGCGGTTATGAGGTGTGCCAGGTCGTGGGCGCCAATATCCCCGATGAGGGCTGGAAAAGGATCAGGAAGTTAGTTAAATAAATTATTTGAAAATAAGCAGCAAGATGCTATAAATCGTTTTTTTTAACAATACGGACAAATGCGCTAAAGTGCCTAAAGTGATCTAAAGTGCCTAAAGTTGAGGCATTCTATCATTTTTTAAAAAGATAGAGCAACACGCGGCGGCTGCGCCGCGCGAGCGATACCCTAACTTTTAGCATTTTCAACCCTGGCCCAGACCTGGATATTAGAATATTTAGCATGAATTATCTGTCTGCAGGCATATGTTTTGTTCATTCTATTTCAATCCAAGCGCCAGGGCGGGCTTTAGTTCACTTTGGCATTTAAATTGCGCAGGGAGGCTAAATGGCAGCGCAGAAAAAAACCCGGAAGCAACTGCTTAAAGAACCGGATGAATTTATAACATTTACAGGCAAGGCCATTGCTTTTGTCAGCGGGTATCAAAAACAAATTTCCTTCACTCTGGTCGCGATTGTGGCACTCGCACTGATATTCTTCGGGTACCGGTTTTTCGCTCAACGCGCTGAATCAAAAGCATTTTCCATTCTGGGGCAAACCCAATCCAGATATGAAACGCTGAAGAAGGCTTCGTCGGCGAGTGAGGCTTACAGCCAGGTAGCAGAACCGTTTCAAGGCATTATAAAAAAATATGGCAGCAACGCCGGCGGCAGGCTTGCCCGGGTTATTTTTGCCAATATCAGCTACGAAGCGGCACAGTATGAAAAAGCGATCGTGCTCTATAAACAGGCACTCAACGACTTTAAAGATGATAAATTGGTCTATTATTTGATTTTAAGCGGTCTGGGATATGCCTATAATCAGGTTGAAGACGAGCAGAATGCGGCAACTTATTTTGAAAAAGCCGCATCAGCAACGGATTCGCAGATCAAAGAGGAAGCCCTGTTTAACCTGGGGTTGATCTATGAAAAATTGGGAGAGGCTGACAAAAGCCGGCAGGCGCTTCAAAAGATTCTGAACAACCATCCGGACTCAATCTATTTTAACCTGGTAGAAGAAAAATTGACCCGATTAAAAAAATAATCCCGATCTCAGTAACAGGGCTCATTTTTTTAGCTAACTTCCAAATTGTATTTTTTTAATTTCTGATTCAAGCCACTCTTGCCAATGCCCAGCAGGGCCGCAGCATGGGCCTGGACGTTGTCTGACATTTTCAAAGCACGCTCTATCATGGCTTTTTCGATCATGGCCAGGGTATCGTAGAGCTTGGCGTCCGCCGGTATGCCCTCAAGATGTAAGGTGTTGTAAACGTTGTCTTTAAAACCTTTAGGAAGATCCGACACCCGGATGATCGAGTCCGGGCACAGGATCATGACCCGCTCGATCACATTTTCCAGCTCACGAATATTCCCGGGCCAATGGTAGTCATAAAAAAGCCGGTCCACTTCCTGGTCGACACCGGTAACCGGGGCAGCCGATTTGCGTTCAGACGCATATTTTTTAATGAAATGATTCACCAGAAGCCGAATATCTTCCTGACGGTCCTTCAGGGGCGGCAAAACAACATGCACCACATTTAAACGGTAATAAAGGTCCTCTCGGAATCGCCCCTCCTGCATTTCTTGCTGCAAATCTTTGTTGGTTGCAGCAACAATGCGGATATCCACAGATATCGTTCTGACCCCGCCCACACGTTCAAAAACTTTTTCTTGAAGTACCCGCAGCAGCTTAACCTGCAGGTTCTGTGACAGTTCTCCGATTTCATCTAAAAAAAGCGTTCCGCCGTCAGCCAGTTCAAAACGGCCCTTCTTGGTCGCCACAGCGCCGGTAAATGCACCTCTCTCATGGCCGAAAAGCTCGCTTTCCAATAAATTTTCAGAAAGGGCCGAACAATTCACGGCCACAAAGGGCTTTTCGCGTCTACGGCTGCTAAAATGAACCGAACGCGCAACCAGTTCTTTGCCTGTGCCACTTTCGCCTTCTATTAAGACCGTCGCACCGGAAGGGGCAACTTTTTGAATGGTGTCGAAGATATCTCGCATCTTTTTGCTTTTGCCGATAATGCTGCCGAAACGATACTGAGATTCCACCGTATCACGCAACCGCCGGTTTTCTTTGACCACCTGATACGTGGAGATGGCTTTTTTGACATAAATAATCAGTCGTTCGTTGTCGAAGGGTTTCAAAACATAGGTGTAGGCCCCTTTCTGCATCGCCTCGACGGCTTTATCCACCGTGCCGTGAGCCGTCATCAAGATCACCGGCAGATCCGGATCGTTTTTTTTTATATTCTCAAGCAATTCAATACCGTCCATCTTTGGCATCTTCATATCGGTCAGAATGAGATCCAGATCTGATGATTTATGGATATCAAGCGCTTCGGGTCCACCGAGGGCTGTCAACACTTCAAATCCTTCATCTTCCAGCAGTGCGCTTAAAATGGTCAGATAATTTTTTTCGTCGTCCACAATGAGAATTGTTTCCATGGGTTCTAACCTAATCCGCTCATGTATTTAGAAGTCATCTCAAAAATGTCTTTTGGCCCCATATCTTTGTTGGTGCCTCGTTTCAAATCCTCGACAACCCCCAGGTTGCCTGCGGTTTGCGACCCACAAGGCGTATAAGATCAGACGGGGAATCCCGCAACGCGGGAAAACTCGGCCCCGCCGCGCCTGTCCCGGCATAGCCACGCTTTTCGCGTGGCGAAGAGGGAATCTGGAACCAAAATCCTATTTTCGAGATGGCTTCTCATCTAAGATTATATAAAGTTACCGCCTATTTCCGGGCACGGGGTGCATCTCTGAGGCTCACCGATCAGCCTGGGTCTCGGTAAGATTCGTGTTTTTACCATTTGTAATCGGTTTAACCGGTAACTCGATGGTCACCCGCGTCCCGCGGACAGGTCGATTGACGATTTGAACACCGCCGCCGTGGGATTCGACGATGTTCTTTACAATACCCAATCCGAGGCCGGTGCCCTGATCCTTGGTTGTAAAAAATGGATCCCAGATTTTATCAAGATTCTCAGATGGAATTCCCTGGCCTTCATCATCAAAATGCACGGTTACCCAGTGATCATTGGAACTGATCTCAACCAGAATCCTGCCGCCATCGGGCATCGCCTGCATGGCGTTTATCAGGACATTTAAAAAAGACTGATACAGCATCGTTGAATCAGCCATAATTTCCGGCAGGTGATTTTGAAAATTTTTTTTGATCACGTAACCTTGCTCTTTATTCTGGGCTTCGAGAAAGGTGATGTTTTTATCGATAATTTCTTCCAGCCGGCAAAGGGTCATGTTCGGCTCTCTGGGTTTTGCGTAATTGATAAAATCCGTGATGATTCTGTTTAATCGGCTGGCCTCCTCAACAATAATATCGGGAAAGGTGTTTTGCGGGTCGATTTTGGCAATTTTTTTCTTTAAAAGCTCAGCTGAACTTCGGATGATACCCAGGGGATTACGAATCTCATGGGAAATACCGGCAGCCATTTCACCCATCGATGAGAGACGCTCGGCATGAGCCAGGCGCTCTTTCAGCCGCAGCCTCTCCATGGCGCGCTTTTGAATGATGCCTTCACCCCTTTTGACCACAAAGACCAGTACCACAAAAAGTGCCCCCATTAGCACGGTGCAAGTGATGACCACCAGGATCTGAATCTGAAAAATGGTATTATAATCTCCGGATAGATCCTGCACGATTTCCACAACACCCAGGACCGGCCCGGTTATTTTCCCCAGTTGCGGTTCCCAGCGCAGCGGTGCAAAAGTGATCAGGCGAACTTCTTTGGGGAAGCCCAGCAAAATCTGCATGAAATTTCCTCTTTGAACCAGCCTGGAGTTCCATTTGCCCGATTTGGCCTGCAAATATCCGGTACCACCGTAATTTTTGCGCCCGATCAAATATTTATCAAAACTGTAGGAAACCTCATTATCCATGCTGTAAATGTTGACGGTTTCAGCCTTAAAGCTATGCATGGTGCTGCGCACAACAGTATCCATGCGCTCAAACTGCTCCCGGTTGCTTAATTGGATTTTATTGTACATCAAACCTATCGGAATAATGAATTGCAAAAAAATCTGATGGTTCAAATTTTCAATCATCACATGGGCATAGTCCTCGCTTTTCTTGCGCTGCATGGATTTGACCCAGTGCGTGTTGAGTACCGAAAGAATGAGGGTTACCATGAAAATAACGACCAGGCCCGCATAGGCAAAATACTTGACGAGCCGAAACGGTTTGATTCTGTCTTCTGTCAGTCTGGGTTCCATTGTATTAAATTTCAATAAATTCATTACAAGCCATCTCAAAAAAGTAAATTGCGCTCAATAAAAAGGCAAAGGCCGACGCAAAAGCGCAGCATACATATAGTATTATGTAAGCATTTTAAGAAGGCTTTTAACGCAGTTATTGAGTGTTAAATGCATTTTTGAGATGGCTTGTGGTTATTCTTTTAGCGCTGTAAGAATACTAGTTTTTAAAGTCAAGTTAAAGCTTTTTCCGCTTTCGCGAGAAATTATTTCAGCGGTTTTTACAAGAAATTGACACTGAATGGACAAAATTTTGCCCAGTCAGGACAAAAAGCCGCCTGCCACCGGCGCTCATTCGGTGAAGCCCATGTCACCGGTTTATATAACCTTCTAAATTTATTATATTAATAACATTCTTGTTGCCTGGCTATTTATCTATATGTGTTGGCGCAAAACTTGCATTATTTTTATTGCAACAGGGAACATGGAAAGCAACCCGATAACCGAAAAATTAAAGGAGGAAGGCTGGCTCAACAATGTTTGAATAATGCGCAGCAAGTGGTCTGCCATTTATGCCCCAATTTCAAGGGTTTTACCTACCATATGTTGTAATTAGAATAAATTATACCACAATATAGAGTAACTAATTGTAATTATATATAATTTGCATATAATTATCTTGACGTTATTATAATTATGTGCAAAAATTTATATAATTAATCGCAATTTATGATTGAATTCTATTTAGGCGGATATTGCAGCAATTAAAATCGGTATTTCAACATAGGGAAACCCTGACCCATGGCCAGCAACAATCGTGTAAAAGAAACTAGAGAATCTTTGTTAATGAGCAAGGCTGAACTCGCCAGAGCAGCACGGGTTTCGCCCATTACAGTGGCCCGCATTGAAAAAGGCATGCCCTGCCGGATGGATACCAAGCGAAAGATTCTATTGGCATTGGGCCTGAAGTTAACCGAAAAAGATAAAATTTTTAAGGATTAAGAGCATCTCATGGCATTTGGTAAAAAAGAAACCCTGGTCGGATTGGACATTGGATCCCGGTCGGTGAAGGCAGCCGAAATCTTAGAATCCAAACGTGGCCGAGAGCTAAAAAGATTCGGCATTACAGAAATCTCCCACGGCGCCATCGAAGATGGAAACATCAACGATCCGGAGTCGGTGGCCGAGTCAATTCGTCAGCTTTTTAAAGCTTACAATATTAAAGAGCGCAACGTTGCCATATCCATTGGCGGCTACTCGGTGATCGTTAAAAAAATTACCGTCCAAACCATGGACGAGGAACAATTGCAAGAAACCATCCATTTCGAAGCAGAGCAATATATTCCGTTTGACATCAGTGATGTCAACCTAGACTTTCAAATTCTGGGAGAAAATGAAACCAACCCGAATCAGATGGATGTGTTTCTGGTGGCCGCAAAAAAAGAAATGGTCAATGATTATGTCAACCTGGTGAATCTGGCCGGACTCAACCCCTGCATTGTTGATGTGGAAGCATTTGCCTTACAAAATATATTTGAAGCCAATTATGATACGAGCGGCGATAATCTCGCCCTGATCGATATCGGTGCCAGCAAAACCTCGTTGAATATTCTCAAAGGCAGCAATTCCGTATTTATGCGAGATGTTTCCCTGGGCTGTGCGCAGATCAATCAAAAAATCATTTCATTGATTGACTGCTCATTTGACGAAGCCGAGCAGCTTAAATACGGTGGCGGTTCGGACCGTCTATCGGCCGATGATTTAAAAGGAATCGTTTCATCGGTGGTGGCCGATTGGTGCACGGAAATTCGGCGCGCCCTGGATTTCTTTTATTCCACTTATCCTGATGATCAAATAAAGCGCATTATTTTGAGCGGCGGCGGTGCCAATATCGACGAATTTCGCAAGTTGCTGGCAGTGGAAGCTTCTGCCGAAGTTGAAACCATTAATCCGTTTAGAAACATCTACGTTAATGATCGCATCGATCCTGATTTTATCAAACAAATTGGCCCCCAGGCAGCAATCACTGCAGGGTTGGCAATCAGAAAAGTAAATGACAAATGATACGAATTAACCTGCTTCCTTTTCGGACAGAGCGCAAGAAAGAAAACGTACGCCGCCAGGTGTCGCTGTTCTTGCTATCACTGGTTTTGGTGTTGCTGGTCCTGTTTTACTATAATTTCAGTCTGAGTTCTAAAATTGGAAAGTTAAATAACAGGATTGAAACGACCACCGCTGAACTAGAAAAATACAACGAAATAAATAAAGAAATCGCGCGCATCAAAAAAAACCTCGAGGTGCTCCAAAAAAAGATGGCGGTCATCACGCAGCTGGAATCAGATCGCTACGCCCCGGTGGTTTTGATGGATACCATGACCCAGGTGCTGGTAGAAAAACGCATGTGGTTTAATGGCTTGACGTTGGGGGACCAGACAGTAACCATTACCGGCATTGCCCTGGACGAAAAAACCGTGGCGGATTTTATGGTTCGACTTCAAAATTGCGGCCTGTTCAGCGATGTCGAGCTGAAATCAGTCAAACGCACCACAGTTGAAAAATCCAATTTGAAAAGCTTTCACGTCGTTTGCACCAAAGTACCACCGGAACAACCGAAAAACCCTGAAACTCAAAATAAGCTAAAAAAGGTCAAAGCATAATGAATTCCGTAAAAGGTTCGGCTGGCGGCATTGACTCCTTTTTCGCCAAGATTGAAAATCTGTCCAAGGTTCAAAGGATCCTGATTTTTGTGTGCGTCTTTTTAGCCATTATCGCCTTCTTTGTTTTTGTTTTGTATAAGCCAAAATTGGAACAAATCAGCAACCTGGAAAACCAGCTGAAAACCCTTGAACAAAAATTAGTGGTGGCCAAAAAAAACGCAGCGGATCTGGAAAAATTTCAAAAGATGATGCAGGCTGCCGAGGTACAGTTTAAAACGGCCATGCGAGCACTGCCTGAAAAGGAGGAGATTCCCTCCCTTTTAACCAGTATTTCAAGGTCTGGCCAGGATGTCGGGCTGGAATTTTTGCTGTTTGAGCCCAAGTCTGAGGTCCGAAAGGAATTTTATGCTGAAATCCCGGTCGCCATGCAGGTCAAAGGGGGCTATCACGATCTGGCCATTTTCTTTGACAAGGTTGCACGCCTGTCCCGAATCGTCAACATCAAAAACATTTCGATGGGACGCGAAAAAGATAGCCTGGCGCTCAACACCTCGTGCACGGCGGTAACCTATAAATTTGTCGAACCCGTACCGGAAACAAAATCGAAAAAAAGATCTAAAAAATCTAGAAAAAAGTGACAAAAAAACAAATACACCTTTTTTCATTCTTTCAAAAAGTTAACTGACATAACATGAAAAAAAATCTGATTATCATCTGTAATGTCGCCTGTTTGATTTGTTTCTTTATCGTTCTGCTGGGCTGTGACCAGCCGGCGAGCAAGCCGGCCACCCCGAAGATTGTTCGCAAAAAAATCCGTGCCCAAACGGATGAAAAGGCCGCTGCCCCCGAGACGCAACCCATCAGAAAGGCTCAGCCCCTGCCGCAATCCACACCGGCCGCCGATCCGTCGGTTCCTGAAAAGCAGGAAGGCGCCCCGCCGCCGGTGCTGGCTAAAAAACCGGAGGCGCCTGCGGTGAAGACCGGCGAAGCTACCAAGTCTAAACCGCCGATAAAGCCCAAATCAGATATTTCAACAAGTCCGTTGCCGGCTCCCGGTGGTCCGGAGAGTCCATCCGCAGCGCAAACGGCGAAGGCCGAATCATCAGAACAGGGGCGGCCGATCTATAACCCCAAAGGCAAGATCGACCCCTTCGAACCCCTGTTCAGGGACAAGCCGACCGTTGCTCTGGTGAGACAAAAGCGCGAGAAACGGATACCGCGCACGCCGCTGGAAAAAATCGATCTCAGCCAGCTTAAACTGGTGGGCATTATTCTGGCTTCAAGTGGCAACAAGGCTCTGGTCGAAGAATCCAATGGCAAAGGCTATGTCATTAAAAAAGGCACCTACGTGGGCACCAACGCTGGCAAAGTCGTCCAAATCGAAAAGGATAAAGTCATTGTCGCAGAAGAATATGAGGATGTTCTCGGCAATGTTACCCTCAGGAATAAAGAACTAAAACTTCCGAAGCCTCCTGGAGAATTATAACGATGATTAACCAATTTACCTTTCAACGCAAAATTTTCTTATCGATTATTCCGCTGGTTGTTCTGATTGCATGGTTTGCCGGTTGTGCTTCGAACAAAGCTGCAGATGTGACAGCCAAGGGCGCCAGGCGCATTACCGGCATCACAGCCAACGTAACAGCTGATTCCGTAATCGTTACCATCAACGGAAACCAGCCGCTGACCTACACAGCAATCAAGCAGGTATTTCCGATGGGGGTGCTATTTCATTTTCCGGAAACCGCTCTGGCCACCGATAAAACCGTAACGACGCCGCCGGAAAATGAAATTATTGGTTCGGTGAAAGCCACCGAACTTATCGAAAACAAATCAACCACCTCGCGCATTTTCATTGCGATGAAAGTCGATGCGCCCTATGACCTGCTGCCTCAAGATTCAGGATTGCGGGTATCATTTCCAAAAATTCCTGCCACTGCAGCTGAAAGCACTATTCGCGAGACCCCAATAGCACCAGCACCCCAGCCTGTGCGACAACCGTCTATTCAGGAGCTTCCTGAGGCCACCCTATTAAGAACGGTTACGGCCACACCCTTAAAAGACAATGTGGCCGTCAATGTAACCGCCGACGGGACCATCAAAGATTATAAAGCGTTTACCATAGACGGCAAACAGCCCCGTATCGTCATTGACATGTTCAAAATCAAAAGCCCTTATAAAAAAGAGCAGCGTCTGGCGGTTAGCTCGCCGTGGGTCAACCAGGCTCGCCATTTTGGCTATCCGGACAAAGTCCGGCTGGTGCTGGATACCCCTAAATCGGCCCTGGCGAAATATTCGGTCGCACCCACCGCCAGCGGCCTGATGATTCATGTCGGCAAGGTGCCGCAAACGCCGTTGAAGGAGGCTCCAGAGGCTGTCAGCACCGCAAAAGAAAAACCGCCGGTCGCACCTTCAACGCCCTCAACAGGCACGAAGGAAGTCGCCCAAGCGGCACCCGCTAAAGTGACTGTGGCTGCATCCGAAAAGCCGGCCTGGGTGAATCGCATCGATTTTTCAGCCGAGGAAGCCGGACGCTCGTCGCTGATCATTGGCACCACAGCTCCGATAAAATATGATCTCGTAAAAATCGGCACCAAACAGTTGCAGCTTAAGCTTTTTAGGACCAGCCTGCCCGATTATCGCAAGCGGGCTCTGATCACCACCCGCTTTGAAAGCGCGGTAGATCGGGTAACACCCATTCAGACTCCCGAAATGAAAGGCGATTCGCTGATAACCATCGAATTGAGAGAAGCCGTTCCCTATCACATCGAGCAAGACGACAATATGCTACGAATCAACTTTGCCGCTTCTTCCATCCCACCGAAGCCTTACGAAGATGCTGATCTGCCGGAGTGGAAAAAGGTTCTGGCCGAAGCGCCCGCTGTTTCCTCAAAAGAAGCTTTAAAGGATAAAGCCCTCGCAACTCCGGCGGATGAGAAGGGTGAAGAAAAAGTTCCGGCTGAAAAGGCAGCCAAAGCCGCCGAGGCTCAAACCCTTGAGGAGCGTTTGGCCGCAATGACACCGGAAAAAAAATATAGCGGTGAAAAGATTGCCCTTGATTTCTTTGATACCGATATTAAAAATGTGTTCCGCATCCTGCGAGAAATCAGCGGTAAAAATTTTGCCATCGACAAAAATGTCACCGGCAAGGTCACCCTCACCCTTGAAAGGCCGGTGCCGTGGGATCAGGTGCTTGACCTGGTGCTGAAAATGAACCAGCTGGGCATGACCATGGAAGGCGATATCATCCGCATTGCCACCCTCAATACGCTGAGCCAGGAAGAAAAACTCAAACAGGCCCAGTTAAAGGCGGCTCAGCAGGCCCAGAAGGCGGCCGAAGAATTGGAGCCCCTGTTTACCGAGTATTTACCGATAAGCTACTCCAATGCCACGACCGAAGTGTTGCCCCATGTGCAAGCCATTTTGAGCGACCGTGGCAAGGCCAATGTGGATGGTCGCAACAACCAGATTATCATCACGGACACGGTCGAAAAAATTCAACAGGCCAAACAAATTGTCGATAAAATTGACACCGTTACGCCGCAGGTGATTATCGAGGCCCGCATCGTGGAAGCCAACACCAACTTTTCAAGAACGATCGGCTTCGACTGGGGAACCGTCACCCTCGGTCAATTTGATGTGCCGTATACCAGCAGCTGGAAAGTGGGGGAAACGCAGTTTACCGCTGACAATAATCCACTCGTCGTGGGAGGGGCCGGAACGGCAGCGCTGCAATTTGGCCTCCTCAAAACCAGCGGAACGCCCTTTAGCATCGTGGATGCAACCCTGGCCGCCAGTGAAGTTGAGGGTAAAACCAACATCGTTTCTTCCCCCAAAATCGTGACCCTTGACAACAAAAAGGCCACGATCAAGCAGGGCATTGAAGTTCCTTACCTGGAGCGCGACTCCTCGGGGAACGCAACGGTACAGTTTAAGGATGTTGACCTGTTGCTGGAGGTCACCCCCCAGGTCACCCCGGACAGTCGCATTCGGATGACGATCTTTGTGACCAAAAATGATATCCGTGAAGAAACGGACGCCGGACCGGCATTATCGACCAATGAGGCCACAACCGAAATTTTGGTGGATGACGGCGATACGATTGTCATCGGCGGCATCCTTAAATCGACCATTAATTGGAATGAAAGAGGCATTCCGGGATTGCGGAAGATGGGCGTGCTGGGATGGTTGTTTAAATCTCAGACCGATACCGATAATAAGGATGAACTGCTCATATTTATGACACCGCGCATCGTTGTGCTGGAACAAAAGCGCCTGTCATAATCCAGATCGAGCACCACAACCGGCAGCGCCGGTTTATAACCCCAGAAGATAGCGCATAAAAAAATGCGAACCCGGTGATTGAGTTTTCTCACAGCGGGTTCGCATTTTTTTTGCAAAATCCAATAATTTTATTATTGACCACAGCGCCCGCGGAGCGCACAGAGAAAAATATAAAATTTAAGGCTACTCAACCCTAAAGATTTGATCTCTGTGCTCTCTGCGCCCTCAGTGGTAAACGAACGAAAGCCTCTAAAATAACGGCTTGACCTTACTGGCCCCTTCCTCGGCCTGCTCGGCCAGAGCAGATCCCGGCGCCAGTTG
>Ga0209742_10000438_pt1 | contig 22443 bp, 21 predicted proteins | sample DeeMarSeWOR38_10_FD_187462 | JGI IMG/M metagenome (GOLD analysis project Ga0209742, IMG submission 187462) | Marine sediment microbial communities from White Oak River estuary, North Carolina - WOR-3-8_10 (SPAdes) (version 2) | ecosystem: Environmental > Aquatic > Marine > Intertidal zone >... | reverse complement strand
CTCCCTTTTTTAATTCCATTTTATCAAAAAGTTCACTTACCGTCATAGGGGAATTATGTTTTTGCTGATGATTGGCAAGTTGATTAAGAATATCACGATTTCTTTTTGATCCTAAAACTTCCAATGTTTTTTCAACTAACTCCTCTGGGACAAATAAGCTTTCATGAGTTCCAAGGATTGATTCCATTGAGTCATAATAAGGTTTTATAAAATCCCAATAACATTTTAGAACACATCTTTTCAAATCTCGGGGTGCAAAAGAATCTTTGAATTTTTTTTGTCTAATTTTATTCTGGCATAATTCAAATTCTTTTGATTTTGAGTTTTTAGCAAAAGGTTGAATTATGTTTCCAAAAAGATATTCTAGAAATTTTAATGATACATCTTCACGTTCAAATATTTTTCTACTTATAATTCTATATGAATCGCTAATGAATAATGTCTCATCTGAATTTAAATCTCTTGAATGCAAATATCTCATGAGTTTACCTGAAATAGCTACTGGGTCAGGTAGAACAATTGTAGCTGGATATTCTATATTTTGATCTGCAGAAATGATTCGTTTGAGAACAGAAAGTCCTGCATTTGATTTATCAAAAATATTATATGATGTTCCTAAATGTCCAAGAGATTCTAAACCCCAACTAACATAGGGGTATCTTTTGATTTCAGTTCCAAGTTTATTTCTTTCAAATAGATAAATTCTAAGAAGTTCTTTTTCATAATCAGAAAGAGTATATCTTTTGTCTTTGAGATTTATTTCTTTAATTTCTTCTAGTTTTTCTTCGGTATTGATTTGTCTTAGAATTTCCTGTAGACTTTTTTCAAAATCTAATATTCTTAAAATACTATAGACATCGCTTTGGATCTCTAATCTATCCTCGACAATCACAACTTTAGTGCTCGGACTAAATACCCCTTGAAAAAATTCATGTGCTTCAGAAATTCTTTCTCTGATATCCCCTCTGTGATATCCTCTGCCAATGTCTCTTAATGCTCCAATATAGACGACTGGATTAATTGAATATCCGTTGTTAATCATATACTCTACAAAAAATAGGGGAAAAAAATGTTTTAATTGAGAAACCTCCAAGTCAGCATGAAAGGCAATTACTATTATGGAATTGAGTTTCTGTCTTTTCCATTGATTTCCCAATCCCTCTAAAACATGAATTTTTCCTATCTCTGGGAATCTTTGTTTAAACCATTCTTCAGATAATAAAGGAAGAGGTGCTTTATCTTCTTCATTTTGATTCTTAGGCATTTTTATCATTTTTTATTTTTTTAATTAATTATTTTGGTAAGTTAATTTGTAACTAATTTTCAATTATTTAATCAATAACTTATCAATATAAAGTTAAGTCACAGTAATTGTAACCAAATCAATTATAATAGTTAATTCTTTGAACTTGGGTAAAATTTTAATTTAGAATTTTATTATTTTTCTTAAATAGAGAAATTTATCTGATTAATTTATAATAAAAGAATTCATGGTTTTTTAATACGATAATATTTTAACAAAATATTTTTTATTTGGTTACTGCATATTTTAGTTGAAGGATTATATTTGGCATTATCAAAATTACTTCTTGAATGCCCATATTGTTACACCCCTTTAGAAGTTAATCCTCCAGATAGAATTCATTCAGCATTTTCTTATGATTCTCCTTTTAAAGGAAGCTATTATGGAAATGTCATAAAGCAGGAGTTAACTTGTAGAAATCCCCAGTGTGGTAAGACAATAGAGATTTATTGGTATGCCCCCTTAGCTTATTTTGACAGAATCTAAATTTAATTTTGTCAAATTTATTTTTCTGAGATTATAGTTTAATCATAAAGCTAATTTAATGGGTAAAAATAAATAATTAGCAACTTGGCTGAAACTTATGAGAAGAATTTTAGCGATAACTTTCCTAAATTTTTTCATATCTGGCGGCCTAACATTAATTATACCTCTCTTATTACTTGAAAGAGATGTTAATCTAGTTGAAATTGGGTTAATTCTTTCTATTTTGCCTCTTGTCTTTATGATAATTCGATTGCTAATAGCTTTAGTTGCAGATTCAAAAGGCTGGAACCGTCTGCATCTTCTAATAAATTGGCCAGGAAGTGTTATATCGATATTATTCTACTTGATAGCTACTTCTACTCCTTTTTTTCTTTTTGGTAAAATTTTTGAAGCAATAAAAGAGTCTTCATATTGGGCTATCAGTCGGACTGCAATTTTTTCATTATCACCTAAAAGAGAGGTTAAAGAAGCTACGAGAAATACTGCAGTGATATTTTTATCAACTGCTTTAGGAAGTGCTATATCAGGTTTAGCTATTTCCTTTTTTGGTTTTTCAATTACTCTCTCAATATTTCTAATATTTGCTTTATTAATTGCAGTTCCAGCATTATCCTTTTGGAGAAATAACAATAAGAAAATAAAATTAAAAGTCGTCAATTTTAATAAACTTGTGAATTTCAAGAATTATGATAAAGATTTTTGGTTAATTTCAGCTACAATGTTATTGTTTAGTCTATCTTTTTATCCATTATTAAATCTTTTAATTCCAGTTTTTATGACTGAGGAATTAGGTTTTAGTTACATGGCTATTGGGATTTCATATATGGTGTTTAATTTAATTGCTGCAGCAATAATATTTAGCACTTTAAGAACCTCTTTAGGGCTAAAAAGACTGATTATCCAGATTTCTATTTGTTTGTTTGCATCTTTTTTTCTAGGTTTTTCAAATAATTATTTTCTTATTTTGTTTTTTATGCTAGCTATTTCTGAAGGTTTAGGGATGGGTTTTTTTGAAGCAATAATTGCAAAAGCTACAAAAGAAAAACCAAGTGTTTCTGTTAATATAGGTGTACTTCATATACCAATGAGATTTGCGGAATTTGCTTCTTTATTGTATGCTGGTTTAATAACTGAAAAAATTGGATATGTTCCTGTTTTTGCCTCTTCTGGAATTTTATTTTTGCTATTTTCTATCTCAGCTATATATCTTGTTAAAAACTTGAAAGTTCAATGAGATTGTATTTTTTCTAAAATTATGAGGGAATTATTTTTCAACTAGAATTATTAAGGCTTAGAATATGAAAGTTGTTTTATTTAATGGAAGTCCTAGGAAAAAAGGCAATACTTTTCATGCATTGCAGGCAGTAATTGCCGAGTTAATTTCCAATGGAGTTGAATGTGAATATATTTGGATTGGCAAGGAAAAAATTCAAGGCTGTATAGCTTGTTATCAATGTGCTAAGAATAAAGATAAAAAATGCTCAATTACAACCGATAGTATTAATACCTATTTAGAGAAAGTTTTGAAAGCAGACGGCATCATAATTGGATCTCCAACATATTTTGCTAATGTTTCATCACCTGTGAAAGCTTTTATTGATAGAATTGGACTTGTAAGCAAAGTGAATGGTGATATTTTTAAACACAAAGTTGGAGCAGCAGTTGTTGCAGTAAGACGGCAAGGAGCAACTAATGTTTTTTCAAGTATAAATTTCTTCTTTTTAATTAATCAAATGTTTGTAGTTGGTTCGAGTTATTGGAATCTTGGTATAGGGTCAGATCCAGGAGATATAAAAAAAGATAAAGAAGGTATGCAGACCTTTAAGAATCTGGGCAAGAACATTTCACTATTGCTTCAAAAACTAAATAATTAACTCTAATTAATACCGATTTTTTAGTTTCATTATTCCTTTTCAATTAACACATATTTAGGGTGTGTCCAACATCCAATAACTATCGACCCTACCCAAAATATGAGACCTACAATAAATGGAATAAGGGTAACAATAGTGAATTCTCCAAAAAGAAGATAAATAGCTGCTGCTGGAATAAATCCAATAATCCCAAACAAGTCAACTATGAAGCTTTTTCGACCAAAATATCGTTTATTGCCATCTTCAATAAGCTTATTATCGTCCAAACTTATTCGAGTATCACTTAGCTCAAATTCATGTTCCACTTTTTTTATTTGCTCTTTTAAAAAATTAAAATCGTCTATCAAATGAGTTAATCGATTTGTTCGACAAGATCCAAGAATTTTATATGAATTCTCTGAGTTTTTCAGAAATATGAAGGAAGAACGATTTTTTTTCTTGCCACAATAAACGCTAAGCCAAATTTTATCTGCAGAAGGTGGAGTTGAATCTTTGAAGATTCTTTTTAGATTTAAGCTTTTATTGTATGAAAAGTGTTTTAGTTGGTTTTCTACTCTTTGGATTGATTTAGAGTTTTTCCACTTTATATCTGCAGATAGCTGAAAGGTCCTCTCCCCCCTTTCTGTAGATATGAACTACATCTAATTAACATGCAGGTATATATAAAAATTTATTCCAAATAGCTAATCATAAATTAGTGAGAACAAAATAAAGAATTGCTTAGATAACTTTTGATAAATATTTGTTTTATTTCTTTTTTATATTTGTAATTTGCAGATTTGTTGCTTTTTTATGATATAATGTATCATTTTTTGAAACAAGTTAAATAAGAAACCATGAGAGAGCGTAATTATTCTTTATTTGAAAAAATAAATATTTGAAAGAGGTTCGAATTAATGTTAAAACGAGAAATTTTTAATACTTTATGTCCCAAGTGCTCTTGCAAAAAAACTTTAATCAAAATTACAAAGAATAGTCAATACTTAATTTGTGAAAAATGCAAAAAACTAAAATCAAAAGCACTCTGGTTTTATTAGAATATCATTAAATATCAAAACTCTAAAAAATAATGTATTTTATGAATAAAATTATTCATAAATTGATTTTTAATTATTAAAAATATTGATTTTGTCTTAATAAAGCTTGTATATTATGCAAGTAAGATAAGCAGTTGCTACTATAAGGAGTAGAATTTTTTGGAAAAAACAGATATAGTTAAGATTTATTCTCGAAATGGAGAAGTTCATCTAATATTAAATGAGCACAAGTTTGATGAACTTTCGAAGAAACCTTCTGATTTCAACATAATTGAAATCAAAGCTTTGATGAAGAAGGAAGCTGCAAAACCTCTTCTTTTAATACGAGAATAATTATTTTCTTTAATATAAAATAATAAGTGCTCATATTACTAATTTTGCTACAAATAAGCTTTCTTCAAGTATTTTTGTTGCATTTTCTATGTAAAAAATTTTTTGATTAATATTATAATTATTGAAAATTTCTTAAAACTTAAAGTATTGCATATTAAAAATTCTTATTTTGATTTCGTGAATAAACCTTTTAAGCAAATTATGATGTTTAGTTAATAAAATTTATGGAGAAGGGATAAATTGAATAAGAAAATAACGACACTATCAATGATTCTAATTTTAGCAATTACAGCTCTCGGAGGATTATCAATTGTTAACGCTCAAATGACAAAGGCGACTTACTGTTTTGTTGGTCTAATTCCCGACACCGTAGGTGTTGGACAAGAAGTTCTAGTACACATGGGTATCAACACTCCAACAGGAGGACCTGAGTGGGGTTGGGAAGGTTTAACTGCTACAGTTACAAGACCTGATGGCACAACCTTTACTTTAGGACCAAAAACAACTGATGCAACAGGAGGAACAGGAACCTCATTTACGCCAAATCAGGTAGGAACCTACAAAGTACAAGTACACTTTCCAGAACAAGAAGTTCCAGTCTCCTTCATGAATTTTGAAGGTGGACAATTTTATCCAGCTGGTACAATCTTTGAAGCAAGTGACAGCTGGATTGAAGAACTTATTGTGACAGAAGAACCAATAGATTACTATCCTGCCAATCCGCTTCCGAACGAATTTTGGAGTCGTCCAGTAGATCAGAACTTTAGAGAATGGTCTGTTATTACTGGCAACTGGTATCAAAGACCTCCAAATGAAGTTGCAGAACACAATGATCCTCCCGAAACTGCACACATTTTGTGGGCTAAACCCCTAACTGCTGGCGGTATTTCTGGAGGAGCAAACAGCGGTGGAATGGAAGACGGAGATGCCTATGAAGGCAAATTCCAAAGCTCTGTTATAATGAACGGAGTTCTCTTCTACCGTACATATGGCGGTGTTAGACTTTCAGGCTATTCAGAAAATGAAAAAGGAACTACTGCAGTTGATTTAAGAACTGGAGAAGTTCTTTGGCAACGAACAGGATGGGAAGTATCTTTTGGCCAACACCTCTACTTTAGCGGCATTAACTACCACGGCGTCTACGATTACCTTTGGGACGGTAGCTGGAACGCATATGATCCCGCAACTGGCGCTTGGGTTTTCGCATTTGAAGATATGCCTGGCGGCAGTGTATCACAATGGTTCGGACCATCTGGTGAAATCTTAAGAGCACATATTAACTATGGCGAAGTAGCAGACAATGGCACTATTATTAGAGACGGTTGGATAGCTTTATGGAACTCTACTGCTTCTGGCAATGCCGGATTAAGCATGAACGCAAAAGGCAGCTGGGGTAATAACGTACATGGAGAGTATATCAATGCTTCAACTCCTGAAAGCTTTACTTGGAATATGACACTAACTGCAGGATTACCTTCACCTAACTTGAGTGGCTTCTTTGGCGGATACCAAAATATTGGCGGTGAACTACTGGTGTGTGCTAACTTAAATTCTGATAGAAGTGTTATGAGACTTTGGGCTGTAGGAGTAGGTGAAAACAATGCTGGTCAAATTAAATTTGACAGAAATTGGAACACACCAAGTCCTTGGTCAGAAGATCTACTAACTATTCACTGGACTGCCTCAACTGACTATGTCGATGGAGGAGTCTGGGTTTGCTGGGCTAAAGAACTTAGACTTCACTACGGATTTAGCTTAGACAATGGCGAGTACATGTGGACTACTGCTGAACCTGAACATTACTTGCAGATTTACGGTTGGGGTGCTGTTGAGCACTCATGGCATATCGCGTATGATAAGCTCTACACTACTGGTGTTTCTGGTATATTGTATTGTTATGACATCTTCACTGGTAATTTGCTTTGGACTTATGCGTCTGAGGATCCTTATTCAGAGTACCTGTTTGGTAATAACTTCTGGAATTGGATTTCCTTTATCAGTGATGGAAAGATATACATGGGTCACACTGAGCACAGTGCTATTGATCCTAAGCCTCGTGGTGCACCATTTGTATGTCTTGACGCTGAAACCGGAGAGGTCATCTGGAAGACTGAAGGTATGTTCCGCTCTACTCGTTGGGGCGGTAGGGGCCTGATAGGCGATGGCATTATGGCTACAATGGATACCTATGATCAACAAATCTACGCTGTAGGCAAGGGTCCAAGTGATATTACAATTCAAGCTGCTCCCAAAGTTTCAGTTGAAGGAGGCAGCGTTGTAATTGAAGGCACTGTGTTAGATATTTCTGCAGGAACAGCTGATACCAGAATCGCTGCTAGATTCCCAGATGGAGTTGCATGTGTTGCTGACGAAAGCATGAGCGAATGGATGGAATACGTCTATAAACTATTCCCAAGACCAACTGACCCAGTAGGTGTTGAAGTCACAATAGACGTTGTTGACGCTAATGGAAACTATAGAAACATTGGCACCGCAACTACAGATTCAAATGGCTTCTACAGTCTTCACTGGACACCTGATATTTACGGAAAATACACGGTTATTGCCCACTTCACTGGAACAGAAGCTTACTATCCTTCTGTTGCTGAAACAGCCTTTGCTGTAGATCAAGCACCTGAAGCTACGCCACCTCCAGAACAGACACCTGCACCACCAACTGACACATACGTGTTAGGCTTTGGTATTGCTATTCTTGCTGCAGTTATCATAATCGGCGTGCTTATACTCTTGAAAGTAAATAAAAAGTAAAAGCTTAAAGACACAGAATCCAATCTACTCCCTTTTTTTCTTTTTTTAAAAATCCGAAAACAGTATTCCGACTGAATTTAAATAAATATGATGAACTGTTTAATTTTTAGGGAAAAATTAATTGTCCATTTGGTTTGTAATTTCTTTGGTTTGTCTAATAATTAATATTATTCCCTATTTTTTATCTCTTGAACATCAAAAACTTGAAAGAAGATATGGTTTACAAAAAGGAAAAGAAATCGGTGAGATCTATGCTATGATTTCAGGATGGGGCTTTTTTATTTTTTTATTTGGAATTTGGATTTCTCCGCAAGAACGATTTCTACTTCCTTTTATGCACGAGTTTTCATTACAAATCCCGATCTTAGACTTAACTATTTATCTAGTTAACCTGTTGATTTTCATTTCTTTCTTCTTAATTGGTGCATTTTTTGGCATTAAGGGGGTAATGCAAACAACATTAAAAGTTGCTGAAATGCATAGAACAAAAAAAATAATAATAAAAGGAGTATACACTATTGTTCGGCATCCGCAATATCTCGGTGCAATATTAGCACATATAGGCTTTTCTTTTCTCTTCTCCGCATTATACTCTTTACTAATTACCCCGATAGTAATTGCAATAGTATACATGATTTCTTGGAAAGAAGAAAAGGAATTAATAAGAGAATTTGATGGAAAATATGAAAACTACAAGAAAAAAGTTCCTATGCTAATTCCGAAAATTTAGTGAAATTGAAAAGAAGAAAATCTCATTTTTCTGTTCATTTTAAAAGAATTTATAACGTAACCATTTTGTTCCAATGACTTTTTCCCTTTATTCTCAAGAATTTTCTACCTACATAATTCTTATTTTTAATGAAGATAATTATGTATTAGGGAGGGATTGGAATGGAAAATAAAATAAAGATTAGGGTTTTAAATGAAAAAGATCTAGATGCTGTAGTTAAAATAGATAAAAAGGTTTTAGGAAAAGAAAGGCGTGAATTCTGGAAAAGAAAAATTGCTTATTCTGATATTTATCCTCGTCCAGCTTTAGTCGCAGAGATGAATAATAAAGTGGTTGGTTTTATAATGGGATACGTTAGTGGTTGGGAATTTGGAATACCTGATACTATTGGGTGGATTGATACATTGGGCGTGGATCCAGATTATCAGCGTCGTGGAATTGGAAAAACATTATTTCAAGCTTTAATTGATAATTTTAAACATAGTGGAAAAGAACAAGTTCCTGATTTAAAAGACAATAAAATATCAGAAATAGAAGGAGTAAATGTAGTTTATACATTAGTTAATTGGAATGATTGGGATCTTATTCAATTTTATGATAATATGGGATTTAAGAAAGGTGAAATGCTGAATTTAAAATTAAGAATTCGCTAATATTGTACAAAATTTTTTAAATTTTTTATTGTTTTAGTTTAGAGTATAAATTTTATTTTTGGTTTTGCTTTTAAGTTTTTTAGAAATAAAATAGGTGGTTAATACAATTAGTGTTGAGATAATAAATGCAGCTACAGTCGAAAACACGTTTTCTGGTACAATAAAGAATATAGACAAATTACATAGGAAGTGTAATAACACTGCTATAAGATAGTATTTTAGAGTTTGATGTTTTACAAGTCCATAAACTGTTATGGCGACAGCAAAAGGATGGAAAAATATTCTTGGAAAACACAAAAATAGTGACATACATCTATCAATTGTTAAAATAATAAATTCAACTATTCCAAATCCTAATCCTGCGAGAATTGCTAGATTAAAAAGTGACTTTTCTGTTTCACCATGCCTGTATAGCAATCCGAATAGCTTTGCAAATTCTCCAATGAAAGGAGCCAAAATTAGTTCAGAAATTAAAAGCTCATAAAAAGGGGGAATTCCAATCAGAGCATCAATAATCGTGCTGTGAAAATAAACATTTACTGGAATACCTATGATTGCGCCTGAAATGAAAAAAAACATCTTCTCTTTCCAACTTGGTGAGTGCAAAGGGATAGAGATTTGATTTTTTTTCATATCCTGGTTTATATTCAAGAATACACCATGCTGTTTAATGTGTCTTTTTTATTTGGATTTTTTGGTTAAAACAGAAAATAATGTGCTATTAATTAAATATAGAATTGATTGGCTTTAATAACTAAGTTAAAGTAATAGCTTCCCTAATTAATTGAAGAAAAATAAGAATAATAATAAGATCCTTTCTTGTATCTGAATTAATAGAAGTTTCTGCTTGAAAAAAGATTTGGTAAAAATGTCATCCAATAAGGGAAAAGAGTCATCACTGGCATATGGTGGGCAAGCTCTCATAGAGGGTGTAATGATGCGTGACAGAAAGCATATGGTGCTCGTTGTTAGAAAGCCGAATAACGAAATTTTGACTAATATTGAGGATTTGAGTCTTGCAGCAGATAAATTTCGGTTTTTAGGTGTGCCTTTTATTCGGGGAATTGTAGCATTGTTTGAGTCCTTTATTTTGGGTATGAAAGGGATTTTGTTTTCTGCAAATGCTGCTTTAAGCGAAGAAGATGAAGAAGAAAGTATAACTTTGGGTTATAAAGAGCTTATTTTAGTGGGCTTGGGTGCATTGGGGATTGTGAGTATCTTTTTTGTAGCGCCTTTTCTTTTAGCTGAATATTTGAATTTGACAGGTATTGTATTTAATATTGCAGAAGCTTTGATTAGGCTATTAATGTTTGTTTTATACTTAGTTTTAATTTCTTCTTGGGGTGAATTCAGGCGGGTGCTGCAATATCATGGTGCAGAGCATAAGGCAATTAATGCTCATGAAGCTGGTGTATCTTTGGAGATTGAAAAAGTCAAAGAGTTCCCTCGTTATCATCCGCGTTGTGGAACCAGTTTTCTGTTTATAGTTCTTATAATTAGCATTATTGTTTTCTCATTATTGCCTAGTACTGATTTTACTATAAGGCTTGCCTCTAGGTTGCTTTTGATTCCTGTTATTGCTGGTATATCTTATGAACTTTTGAAGTTGAGTGGAAAATACCAAAATTCAATTGTTATGAGAATTCTTACTGCCCCTGGATTAGCTTTTCAGCTATTGACCACTAAGGAACCTAGTGATGATATGCTTGAGGTTTCAGTCAAAGCAGTTCAAGAAATTACCAAATTGAGCAATGTGTAGTTTTTTAGGTCCTTTTTGTTTTTGGTCGATAAGAAATTTGGATTTCTGTTAAGCTGCTCTAGAATTGATTTATTATTATTGTAGGTTTTGCGAATTTAAATGTATATTTGATCAACAATAAGCTTTATATACTAATTCAAACGATAAAGAATACCCCAAAGTTTTCTTGTTTAAATCAAAGAAAATTAGAAGAATGCAAATCATGAATAAAGCTATAAAAAAAGTTATTGGGTTATGTCTTTTATTTTTCCCAAGTTGCATTGCTTATCTAGCAATTACTGCAAGTAGTGCCATATACTATAAAATTAAAGAAATTTTTTAAAATATTTCTTTTATTCCTGGCATACTTTTAAATCCTTAAATGCTTCAAGATTTTCTGTTAAAGTCATAACACTACCCATACTTTTTACATAGCTAACTGGCAAACAAAGTATTATTGAAGTACTTAGCTTTGGTTTCTTTAACCCAATTTCTATTTTTGGTTTTATATATCCAAGTTTCTCGTTGGCTTCTTTTGATAATTTCAGATCCAAATTAGTAATTTCCCAAGTTTCTGGGTTAAAATGGCCTCCAACAACTTCTCCAAGAGTGTATGCGTCAAGAGTGATTACTTTCATTCCATTTATTTTATTAATTTTCAATTTAAAATCACATGTAATAATGTAATAATGCTTTATTTGAATTTTTTTAGTATATAAAATGATTGCTAAGCAAAGAATATAGCAAGCACATTAGATTTTTGCATTGATTATTTCGCATATTTTTTCTGAATTTTTTGATGAAAAAACAAAAGTTCTTCCTTTAACAGGGACGATTTCAACAGCTTTTCCAAATGATGTAGTATAAGCCGTCGAGCCGTCAGAACCAAATCTCACTCCACTGCCTCCATATCTGCCGAAAGAGGCTTTTGTGGCTTGGCAAGAAACGATCTCTTTTAGTTTAATTATTTTTTTGTTGAAGATCCCGTATTTAATTGATAGTTGATTATTGTAAATTTTTATTTCTAATCCTCGGTAATTCCAAAAAAGGAATAAAACAAGAGCTAAAACTCCCCAAGCAATTGTGAATCCATATAAATCTTCAGTAGACAAATCCATGAATAATACCATAAATAAGGTTGCAAAAACAATGGTTGCTGAAAATAAAATTGTTAAAACCTTATTAAGGATTCCAGCTGGTACCCATTCTCTGTAGATATATTTGTGCATGAGTATGTATTTCTTTGTTCTATAATTTATTCTTTGAAAATAATATTAAGGGTTATCTGAGCATTTCTTTGCATATTGGGCATTCTATGCTTTTCTTTGCCCCTATTTTGGTTACTTTATTATTGCAAAAGTAACATATATGAATATTGCATTTTTTGCAACAGAAATTTGCATTATGGTTTCTGCAAACATCACATTTTTTAAATATGCAAAGATTACACAATATTATTCGAGATCTAAATCAAGGAAAATAGAATTTAAGCTAAAGGAAGAAACGACTAAAAGAAGTTGGGGAGAGATTTATCAAACTAACAATATTCTTATTTATCTAAATAGTATGAATTTCAAACAAAACTTTATTATTTCAACTACAAGTATCACTGCAAATAAATTAAATTAAAAAAGCAAGGATGATAAGTTTTGAGTCGAATTAAATGTGAAGACTGCAATGAGGAACTTTTAGCTACGAATGTCGAACTTTGTCCCTATTGTGGGAGCAAAAATCTAATAAAAAATGTCAAAAAAGAAGTAAATATTAGTGAAAAATTAGCTGAAATTTCTAAACTTGAAAGATCCGGAAAATATGGCAAAGCAGCAAAAGAATATGAAAAATTGGGAATGCAAAAAGAAGCAAAGAACTGCAAAAGACTGGGAATTGTCGAAGCTAATAAACTTGAAAAGGCAGGAAAATATGGGAAAGCAGCAAGGATGTATGAAGATTTAGAAATGTGGGAAAAAGCCTATAATTCTCTAAAAATGAAAGTAAGAAATATTGCCAAAAAAATTTAGAATACTTCTTTTTAGTAATTTTATTGTAGATTAAATTCCAATTAAAATTCTAAGTTCGAATTTTTTTATCTTTTTAACCTCAAGGATTATCTTTGAAAAAAATTCTTCTATAACATTCGTCTTCAACCTATTTGTTTTTCTTATTTCTTGCTTAGTTCATTTATTGTAGACTAATTAATTGAATACACACTCAAATTTGAAACAATATGGTTTTTTATTTTTACGAATAATAACAGTGTTTTACATACTCTTATATATCTTTTTCAACACTTAATGTCTAAAATTTAAGGAGAAAAAAAATTGAAAAAGAACGGAAAAGTAAAAAAGATTTCTACAATTGCGTTAATTACAATCTTAACAACTATGACTACACTTGCTGTTTTGCCAATAGCTAACGCTCAAAACTTGATTATGAACGTTGCAACATCGGGTATTGTGAACTTTCCCATTGCAGTTGACTTGAACGGTCCAACCGACCAATTGGAAGGCATAAAATTTGCTTACAAAGAACCAGGTGCTGCTGATTTCAATGTTACAACTGATCCCCCTGTTGATAATGAACCTGGTCTTCCTGGAGAACGTTATGTTACTGATCCAGGCGGTGACTTAGACATAGAATGGACACCAACTATGGTTGGTGATTATGAGGTTAAGTGGGTTATGCCCTCAACAGGTGCTGAGAGCAATGTTGTGACTATTAGTGTTTTGCAAGAAGTTAGACTAACATCATATCCTTATCTTGGAGTTATACCTAATCCGGTGGGAGTTGATCAAGTCGTATTATTGCATGTTGGAATGAATAGACCTGCTGGGCTTGTTGATACTGGATGGGAGGGCTTAACTGTAGACATTGAAAAACCTGATGGAACCAAGCAAACTGTAGGACCAGTTAAAACTGACTCTACGGGTGGCACTGGAGCAACATTTACACCTACTATGATCGGAACTTATAAGCTAAAGACTATCTTTCCTGAACAACAAGCGCCATGGAATGGAATAACCTACAGTGCTGCAGAAAGTGAAGTAGTGGAACTAGTAGTACAAGAAGAACCTATACCTTATCATCCAGGATATCCCCTTCCAACCGAATACTGGACTCGTCCAATAGACTCTCAACTCAGGGAATGGAGTACAATAGCTGGAAACTGGCTACAAGACCCCAATGGTTTATATGCTCCCAATAATGACGATGCACCTGACACAGCTCATATTTTATGGACAAAGCCACTTGATACTGGCGGTCTTGTTGGTGGCGATGTTGGAGCTGGAGAGCAATCTTTTGAAATAGGCGATGCATATGAAGGCAAATTTAATACACGATTCATCCTTGCTGGAAGACTCTACTACACATCAGGCGGATCACGCGGCAATCCTGGTCCAATAGTAACCCACTGTGTAGATTTGCACACTGGTGAAGAGCTTTGGTCAAAAGTATTTCTTGACAACAGAACCATATCCTTCTGTCAAACGCTATATTGGGATGCATTTAACATGCACGGTACGTTTGACTACTTGTGGATAACAATAGGCAGAACTTGGTATGCATTTGATGCATACAGTGGAGACTGGAGATTTACAATAGAGAACATGCCCAACGGAGAGCGTATGATAGGTCCTAACGGCGGTATTCACATATTAAGCGTTAATAGAGGAGCTGGAGAGATGCGTCTTTGGTCTATGGATGGCTGGATTAAAGCTAGTTATGGATCTACTGCAGGAAGTTGGGGAAATAACATGGAAGGACAAGTACATGATGCTAATAACTGGGATGATAACTGGGTTTGGACTAAATCAATACCCACTGATCTGCAAGGTGGAGTTGAAGCAGCTTGGTATGGTGATAGAGTCGTTGGCGGAACTACAAGCACTACAGAAGTTACATTATGGGGTTTAAGCTTAGCAGAGGGATCTGAAGGAACAGTTTTGTTCAGAAATACTTGGCAAGCACCACCTTACTGGGAAGAGGGCGATGTTAGTGTACCTGGCTTTGGCTTACCTTGGGTGGTATGGAGCCACTTAGATCATGTTGCAGTTCTATGGGTAAAAGAAACCCGAGAAAATTTTGGGTTTAGCTTAGAAACCGGAAATAACATTTGGGGTCCAACTGAACCACAGTATTATATTGATGCAATCGATGATACACATGCCTGGTCAAGAGCGATTGGTCCTGGCTACTTCTACTCTTTGAGCTTAGGAGGAATAGTATACGCCTATGATATTCAAACTGGTGAACTGAAATGGACCTACGAAGCAGAGGATCCTTACCAAGAGTTTCTGTTTGCTAATAACTGGTGGGGTAAACCTTGTTTTGTTACTGATGGAAAAATTTACTTAGGCAGTATGGAGCACTCTCCTATTGATCCTAGACCTCGTGGTGCACCATTCTATTGTTTGGATGCAGAAACTGGGGAGTTAATTTGGAGAGCTGATGGATTGTTCCGTCAAACCCGATGGGGAGGACGAGCAATAATTGGAGATAGCATAATCGCAGCCATGGATACATACGATCAACGCGTATATGCAATAGGCAAGGGTCCTAGCGCAACAACAGTTGCTGCACCCGATATTGGTGTTGATGAAGGAAGTAGTATTGTGATAAGCGGTACTGTAATGGATGTATCTCCAGGCACGACTTCCACTAGTGTTGCTCTTAGATTCCCAAATGGTGTACCTGCAGTCTCTGATGAGAGTATGAGTGAATGGATGGGTTATGTCTACAAAAACTTCCCAATACCCGCTGATTGCAATGGTGTTGATGTTACTATTGACGTTATTGACGCAAATGGTAACTTTAGAAATGTTGGCACAGCAACAACATGTTCTACCGGATACTACAGTATAGCTTGGACACCAGATATTTATGGTGAGTACACTGTGATCGCTACTTTTGAGGGCACTGATGGATATTATGCGTCCTATGCACAGACTTCATTTGTGGTTGATCAAGCACCATCACCTACAGCACCACCGGGCGCAACACCTGCACCACCAACTGACACGTATGTTATGGGCTTTGGAATAGCAATTCTTGCGGCAGTAATCATAATTGGCGTTGTCATCATCTTGATGATGCGCAAAAAATAAACAAAATAAAATCTAATCTACCCCCTTTTTTTTTCGAGAAAAACAAAGATGGATAAATTTTTCTTAGTTAAGTTCATTTTCTAAAGAAAATTTAGTAGATGGATGGGATTTAAACCGAAAATGGCGGATTTTTAATCCTCCTATTTTTTGTGTTTTGATTTATCATTTGCTGATTAATTTCTTATTGCTGAAGAAATTAATTTTTTTTAAATAATTATCTAATCAATTTTTATCACATACTGAGTCCATATATATGAAAAACTTTTTTCATTATGCCATTCAATCTACTTTTTTTGTTTCATTTTAATACGTTTACATTGAAAAGTTTCTGATTTAGATTTTCTTTGAATCCATATTAAGAAAGTATATTCTTACTTTTTCCTAAACAATAGAAAGAGAATTACTGATCCAAGTATTACTATAACAATTATTAAACCTAAAACTAATGGATCAATTGGAGATGTTGATGGTTGAGGTGTTTCCGTAGGACTAGGAGAAATTATGGGAGACGATGTGGGCGTAGGAGTTATTGTTGGAGCTGGCGATATAGTAGGAGTTGGTGAAGGACTAGATGTTGTGGGATTTAACACATAAAGAGACCAAGAGTTAGGATCAAATTCGTTATCATTGTTATCTATAACTGCATATCCCTCATTTAGCAAAACTTTGTTCACATTTAGTAAGTGAGTTGAGTTATAGTAGGTGTATACCACGCAGACAATTCTAGTTCCTGTAGTATCAAATTGATAGTAATCATCAATATCTAAGTACACCGGTTTCATGTAAATTAAATCTGATAAGAAATCTTTTGCCTCTTGACCTCCTGGTTCATCTAATTCAGGGGTATTAATGTCAGCAAGTCTTATCGTATCTTCAGTATACACATCGAAAGTGTTTCCATCAATTATATTTGTTACCAAGGCAGTACCATCAACTTCCACACAGAACCCAGTCTTAGTAAAACTAAATAGAAACAAGAAGAAAAGAATAAAAAATAACAAGGATTTCTTAATCATTTGCTTTTCCAGAAATACATACAATATAATTTACTAATTATCTTTTTTCACTGGTAGAGAATATAATCCAACCTATCATAAAAACAATGCATGCTACTGGTAATAATATTAAACGTAAAAATTTATATGTTCTAATCATTTTAAATGCCCTTTTTATTCTCTTTCAGTTTTTTAATGTGAATCACAATTTACTTTCAGAGGTTCAGAGTGCATTATTTATAGTTTTTTCAGGATTTTAAAATAGAGACTTTTTATATTTGGATCTGAAGATCAGGGATTCTATGATCAAATAGATTTGAAGCTCAACAATTTATTTAATAACAAAATAATAGACTGTATTTCTCAAAATTCAAGAACAAAGAGGATAAGAGACATGACAAATAATCTTGAAATTAATTTTTGCAAAGTCTTAGTGAAAAAATCATCAGGTAATAATACGTTTGAACAATATGAAGAGCCACTAATTGATATATTAGATGAAGGAGATAATGTTAAACTCTTAGTTCAAAGTAGATGCTTTGATCAACAATTCAGTATTCATTTAAATAAAAACAGAGACGGAATAACAATTTGTATAGAAAAATGCTATAAAAAAAATGAACTGGAAAAAATAGAATGCAAAGATGTTTGTAGCCAGAATATCCCTCTCAATTTAAAAGAGCTTCAATTAGAAGATATGTTATTTGTAGTATCAACATGTAACAATAACAATGCTCTTGAAATAATAATTCCAAAGATTAAACAAGTTGGAAAATGAAATATCTTCATAAAACGAATGATACTTCACGGGAAAGAAACTATTACGATTGAAGGGGATTTATAAAAAGGCAGATTTAAGACTTTTTATTGATTTTTATTAGATGGCTTTTGGTAATTTTTAGGCTTATTATAACAAGGTTTTTTTGGTCAGAAGCTATATTTTTAGTGCAAAAATAAATGGAGGTGGCTAGAATCAGAAGTGAAGATATTATAGATAAGGATGTGTTGGTTGGGGAAGAAAAAATTGGAAAGGTTAAAGGTGTTATAATAGATCCTGTAGAATGGGAATTAACCCATCTTGAAGTTAAATTGACAAAAGATGCGGCAAAAGAAATATTCGGTTCAAAAGCAGATTCCACAAATAGATTAGCAATCTCAGCTTTACGCAAAGGAAAAGCTTGCTGTACAGAAAAAGGAGTAATAATCAAAGTTTCCAAGAAACAATTAAATATCTATCTTAGGCCTTTATGATTTTTTTATAATTTTTCCTTCTTTTCTTACTTTCTGTGTTAGTATCAATTTTTTAATTAAATTCAAACTTTTATAGTAGATTAAAGCAAATAGCCCTCAAAGGAATAAATGAATTAGTAAAATCCGGTAGTAGTGAAACACTACACCTGAAAAGAACTTGGAAGATTGAAGAGCATTTATGAAAAACCAAACTTGAAAATAATATTGATTTAATTCACAGAATAATGCTGTTAAGCATACCTTATTGTCTTTTTACCACAAAAACAACTATTACAGATCCTAATATAATTAAAATTCCTACACTAGTATACTTTAGAGTAAAACTTGATACCAAATTTGGCGGTGGTGTTGGATTGTCAATTACATTTAATTCTACGCTGTCAGTATCAACGTTCCATCCTTGTGAGTCTGTAATTTTGCAATAATAATAGTAGGAACCTACTTTGCTTTTTGATATTGAAAATTCTGCTGATCTTGCGCTATCAATAGCCCTAACTCCTGTTTCATACCACTGGTATGAGTAGGGTGCGATTCCTCCTGAAACACTTGCAGTAAAAAACGCCTTTTTGTTAGGTGTAACCGTTACAATTTTAGGCATTATGGAAAACTGCAGATCCATTATTGGTGTTGGCGTTGGGATAGATGTAGGTTTTGGTGTAGGAGAAGGAGTTATTGTTGGTTTATTTGTTGGTGTTGGAGTTGGTGTAGGTGCTGAGGTTGGAGTAGGTGTAGGGGTTGGAGTAGTAGTAGGTTCAATAGCAATAATATGCAATTGTATCTTTCTAGAATCTTGCATCTCCATAGAATCCCTATTATTCCAATACAGCTCTACAGAAATATCCATAGTTTCTGGGGATTCGCTTGCTGTAAAAGAAAAAATAAAGGGATTTCTCTGCCTTAGATACCTAAACACATAAGCGTTTTGTCTTGAAAACTCCAACCCATTCTGTTTTAAAATTACAACCAAATCTGCACCTAACAAACCACATTCATAGTTTTGAACTGTAACATTAATAGTGAAGAGACTCCCCATTGGTATTGGATCTGTAAATTCAATATTTCTGATTTGAGCACCAGATCCTTCAAAATCAACTAAAGAAGTATTTCTTGAATAGGGAAGTGCCAACACTGTGTTTGGAATAAAAAATAAGATCGAACCTATTAAAAGGATAATACTTACTTTTTTAGAAATTACAGATTTCAAACTTGTTCCCTATATGTTCCTAGGATCAATAGAAATTTTTCTTTAATAAATTAGATAGAAGTTTTTTCTATATAATCTATAACTATCATCTATAGGTTTATTGATGTCTTTCAGGAAATAGAATCAAGAAGACTTTTACCTAAACACTATGCAGGAAGGAAACTATTACCATAGAAGAGGATTTATGATAAAACAAACTTAAAAATCTCAATAAAACAAATTATAATTACAAAGAACATGGATTTTAAAATAAGTCGATTAATAATGCATATCCTTTTGCTGCTTGTAACAAATTATAATTACAAAGAACATGGATTTTAAAATAAGTCGATTAATAATGCATATCCTTTTGCTGCTTGTCGCATTTTTTCTTTAATTTGCCCAAAATATTTTTCTTGCCGATTTTCTCTATGTTTGGATTTCTTACTTCAAGATCAATAATCGGTAAATAAGACGGTGTCTTTTAGTTTACTACTTACACTTATCGGTTGAAAATAAAAATCACTAATATTTTTGCAAAATATGATAAAAAATTGGAATCATCTTTAAAAAATTAAGAAGTTATAAATTAAACAAGAGAACAAACTTCAATAGGAGGCAGATTTGTCTTAAGTTCCATGAAGGCTTCTAAAATTGAAAGCCCCTGTGGAGTAATGTTATAAGCATTTCTCTCTTTTTCGATTAATTTTTTTTCAACTAATCCTTGTTGGATCAAATAAAGCAGGTTTTCTTTAAGAAAAATCGGATTAATTTTTAATTCATAAAGAATATTTTTTAATTTATACATTCTTCTTTGGGACAGAATCGATAATACGTCAATACAACCCTGAATCCTTGAAAACTCTTTCATTAAGATAACCTCAAAATTATATGTTACCACGATTTTATTACAACAAAAGAACATAAAGTGCTAAGCATTAGAACACTATGTACTAAAATATGGAAAAAAAGAGAGAAAAAGATTAATTCTATGAGGGCATCTCAGAAGCTAAAACTCCGCCATTTCCCCAGTTTGTTTTCGGAATTTCATTAATAATTACAGATATTGCAAACTTTGGGATACCTAACTCTTCAAGAACATTGGTCATTCTCACAACAATATTCTTCTTGTTTTCCGGGCTTATTCCTGTCCAAACAGAAACTTGAATCACAGGCATTTTACCACCTCCACAATCTTTTACTTAATTTATTCATTAAAGATTTTTCAGAAAAAAGCTAACATAAGCATATTAGCTAAGCATTAAACTCGAAAAAGGCTTCTTAGATTGAAGAGGATTTATGATAAAGCAAACTTGAAAATATTATGTTAAGTTGTTCAGAAAATCAAAAAAATCGTTTTTATCCAGTAGTTAGAAACTGTTGAAACTAAATATTTTCTCAAAAGCTTTCTTTTTTCTTTGTTTTGGCTGTTCGGCAGGATACCCGAAAGTTAATAATGCAACAACCTTCCATTTGTCAGGGATTTTTAGCAATTCCTTTACTTTTTTTTCGTTGCAAGCTCCTATCCAACATGAACCAATTCCAAAAGTAAATGCTGCAATTACCATGTTCTGCATTGCAATTGCTGTGTCAACAACAGCCCATTTTCCAGTCAAAAGCGATTTTACGTCTGCACACCCAACAATCGCAAGGGGAGCATATTTTACGAAACGAATGATTATACTATCGCATAATTTCTTCAATAGTTCATGATCATTTACAATTACGAAACGAATAGGTTGTCTATTAGCTGCAGAAGGAGCCTGTCTACCTGCCTCAAGAATTTGCTGTAAAACTTCTTGGGGTATCTCTTTGTTTTCATAGCGTCTAATACTCCTTCGACTGAAAATTAAATCAAGAAGAGACATAAAACCTCACATTCTTACTATACTCTATGTTTAGCAAGAATTACTAAATATATTTGTGGATAAGGAATAGATTCGATAAACCATTCTGCTTATACATTACAATTTTCACAAAATTGTAACATAAGGAAATATATGATAAAGCAAACTTGAACATTTTAAATTAAAATAAATAATTCTGTTTACTCTTATTCGATCTTATTTTTTAGCATTATTCCATTTCGATTAAAACTTAAATTCTAAACCTAATGAGACGGAATTGGTGGTGAAGAAAACGGGAAATGAAAATAAAAATTCACTGCCTCTTATGGTTGTGTCGGTTCCCTTTAAAATTGCAACTGTCATTGACAAGTTGAATAGAGTAATAGCAGAAATTGAACCTTACATGGATCCAGTTGTAGAAGTCGAATTTGTAGGTGTAGTTGGTGCGTCGGTAGGTGATTGCAAACTGGGAATATTTGGAGCTGGATGGAATAAAAATAAGAATGATTATACATGTACAGAAATCGCCCGAATAGGGCAAGGGCAGATATGGGATTTTCACAAAATCTGGACTGAAGTCTTTAAAGATGATCCAATGAGTGGAGAATATTTGATTCTACGTTCTATGAATTGTAGGGCAACTCTATGGGTGAAAATACGAAACACAGCGAAAAAGGAACTACTAAAATACAGAAACATGCCTTGTAGAGAATTTCCATTCTTTGGCAAACCCAACTGCAATTGTCCGCCTGCATTGTCGATACACCCGAAAAATTCAAAACATCCTCTAAGGCCGAAAGATGAGCTTTATGAGCTATCTGCTAAACTTGAACCAACTTCACAGATAGTATTAAACTACGGCTTTAGTGAACCTTTCGAATGGTAGAACACTATTCTCTCCCCTTTTTTTTAATTTAACACAGATTGGGTGAATTAGGAGTTCACGATGGGTTTATTGATATTTTTCAGGGTAGAGCTCCAAGAAGCGTTTTGGCCAAACACTATACTGGAAAGAGGCTGGAACGTTTAAAGCGTATTTATGATAAAGCAAACTTGCATTTCTAAACTTAAATAAAAAAGGGTGAGGATAAAAAGCCACTCCCAAACCGAGCATTGTTTATTTAGCTTTAGGTGATTTCGCG
>Ga0209742_10000437_pt1 | contig 22453 bp, 14 predicted proteins | sample DeeMarSeWOR38_10_FD_187462 | JGI IMG/M metagenome (GOLD analysis project Ga0209742, IMG submission 187462) | Marine sediment microbial communities from White Oak River estuary, North Carolina - WOR-3-8_10 (SPAdes) (version 2) | ecosystem: Environmental > Aquatic > Marine > Intertidal zone >... | reverse complement strand
CCAGAAGGTCCTTTTTAAATATCCTCTGGATAATACTAGGCGGCATTGCCCTGGCGGAATTCGTTGCCGTGGCATTTGCTTTTCTGCGACCGCATAAATTAAAAGCCCGGCGAGAAGAGGCTGATGCCATTATCACAGCAGGAGCGATCGACAGATTTGCACCAAATTCGGTCACCGCATTTGTGAGAGGAAAATTTTATCTGGCACGGACGGAAGACGGCGGGTTTTTGGCTTTATCGCGCGTATGTACTCATTTGGGTTGCTCGGTCCCCTGGATCGAAAAAGAGATGAAATTCGCCTGCCCCTGTCATGGTTCGGCATTTGATATCACCGGCAACGTAATTGATGCACCGGCACCGCGTGCGCTGGATATCTATCCGATAACCATCGAAAACAACATTATTAAAGTAGACACCCGTAAGCCTATCAAGCGAAGCACATTTAGCGTTGAGCAGCTGACGTTCCCCAAGAAAAAGATATAAGGCTTGCGATAGAAGGAAAATATTTAAATTATTTTATCTCTGTGGCTTCTGTGTCTCTGTGGTGAAATCTTATGACTCGCTGGAAAATAACCGGACTTATTGCAACGCTTGTCATTGTTCTCTCGATCCCGGCTTACATACTGAAGGAAAAATATTTCCGCCGCCCCTCTGAGCCGCAGCCTGCTGCCACATTTTCCGGCAGCAAAAAATGCATGGATTGCCACAAGGCCGAATACGACAAGTGGCAGAACTCTCACCACGACCGCGCCATGGATGTTGCCAGTGATGCCACCGTGCTGGGTGATTTTAGCAATACCGTTGTCGAATTTCACGGCGTCACAACCCGTTTCTATCGTAAGGATGACAAATTTTTCGTTCACACCCAGGGACCGGAGGGCAAATTGGGCGAGTTTGAAATCACCCATACCTTCGGGTGGTACCCGCTGCAGCAATACCTGGTGCCCTTTTCCGGCGGTCGTCTGCAATGTCTGCCCATTGCCTGGGATGTGAAAGAAAAAAAATGGTATCACCTGTATCCGGATAATCCCATCGACCCCAAAGATTGGCTATACTGGACCAATGCCGGCCAGAACTGGAACGGCATGTGTGCCGAATGCCATTCCACCAACCTTAAAAAAAACTACAATATCCAAAGCGGCACATACCAGACCACCTGGTCGGAAATCAATGTTAGCTGTGAGGCCTGCCATGGGCCAGGTTCCCGTCACGTTGAATGGGCCGAGCTGCCGGATATGGCCCGGCCTCAAATCCTCAGTTATGAACTGGTGGTCAAAGCAAAAGGCATGGATTCACGCGCACAGGTGGAGCTTTGCGCACCTTGTCATTCCCGGCGCGCGATTCTGGGAGATTACACCCACGCCGAACCGGACCTGTTGGACAGTATGCTCCCGAGCCTGCTGACCCCTGAACTTTATTTTGCCGATGGCCAGATTTTAGAAGAGGTTTACGTTTATGGTTCCTTTACTCAAAGCAAGATGTATCGCCGCAATGTGCGCTGCAGCGACTGTCATGATGTGCATAGCATAAAAAAGGTCAAGGAGGGCAACGCGCTGTGTTTACAGTGCCATCGTAGCAGTATTTATGACACCCAAGCGCACCACTTCCACAAGAGCAGAGGAGAAAAAGGCGAGCCTATCAAATCAGCGGATGGCACGGTGCTATTTGATGTGGGCACCGGTGCTGAATGTGTCCAGTGCCACATGCCGGAACGACCCTATATGGTCATTGATTACCGCGCCGATCACAGTTTCCGGATACCGCGGCCGGATTTGAGCATCGAGCTGGGTACGCCCAATGCTTGCAACCGCTGCCATATCGACAAAACCAATCAATGGTCCGATCAATATATCACCAAATGGTACGGCCCCGGCCGAAAGGCCCATTATGGCACCATCCTTGCGAAAGGCCGAGAAGGATCAGCAGATGTGTATAAGGATCTCCTGACGTTGGCTTCAGATCCATTGTATCCGGTAATCGTGCGTTCCACGGCGTTATCGCTTCTGGAGGCATACCCCGGCGAAGAAACCAATCGTGTATATGAGCAAGCAATGATGAATGATGAAGCGCTGATACGACGCACGGCGGTTGACCATCTAAATGCATTTGACGCCGACCGTCAAACCACACTTCTGACATCCATGCTTTACGATCAGGTAAAAGCTGTGCGCATAGAGGCTGCCCGGCGAATGACCGAACTTACTGATCCCCGGCTTAATGACGCCCAGAAAAGGGTCTTTCAGGCCTCTCTGAACGAATACCAGGGATCCATGGAATATTCGGCCGACTTCGCTTTTGGCCGCTACAACCTGGCAAATCTTTATGTTGCGCTTAAACAGCCCCAAAAGGCGGTTGAAAACTATCAGGCCGCCATCCAAATCGATAATTTATTCTATCCGGCCAAAGTCAACCTGGCCATGCTTTACAACCAAATGGGCAAAAATAACGAGGCAGAGAGACTGCTTCGTGAGGTTACCACTGCCCATCCCGAAATATATGAAGTCCACTATTCGCTTGGATTGTTGCTCGCCGAAGAAAAAAAATATGCCGAAGCAGCCAATTATTTAAAACAGGCGGCCGAAGGCATGCCCGAAAGAGCCCGGATCCACTACAACCTCGGCTTATTGCTGCAGCATTTAAAAAAGGATTCAGATGCGGAGGTGTCTTTGCTCAAGGCACAGGAGCTGGAACCGGATAATTTCGAATACCTTTATGCACTTGCTGATTTTTATTTAAAGCGAAGAAAATTGCATAAAGCCAGAAGCATTGCCCAGGAAATGGTGGCGCGACATCCAGCGCAGCGAGTCGGGCACGATATTTTGAACCTTATCGAGAACAATCTGGGAGCCAATTCAGATTAAATTAGCACTTGCTTTTCAGGTGGATATAATAATAGTTATATAATTTATATTGATTGACTTCCAGGCATCACAATTCTTGATGTTCCACATATGCAACCTCTCGCCATAATAATCCCCAAAATCAGAAAGGAGGACAGAGTGAAAAGAGCCACTGGTAAATTCATATTGATAACTTTCATTACCATTATGGCCGCGGTTGGTTTTGCTTCATCATCAGCGGCACAGAGCAAACCCAACATACTGGTCATCTGGGGCGATGACATCGGCCAATCGAACATCAGCGCTTACACCCGCGGTCTGGTCGGCTACAAGACGCCCAACATTGACCGCATTGCCAAAGAAGGCATCATCTTCACCGACTACTACGGCGAGCAATCCTGCACGGCGGGGCGTTCCAGCTTTATCCTCGGCCAGAGCGTCTTCCGCAGCGGCCTGTCAAAAGTCGGTCTGCCCGGGGCGAAAGAGGGGATCAATACCCTTGATCCCACGATCGCGGTCCTTCTGAAGGATCAAGGCTATGCAACAGGTCAGTTTGGTAAAAATCACCTGGGTGATCGCGATGAACACTTGCCAACCAATCACGGTTTCGATGAGTTTTTTGGCAACCTTTATCACCTGAACGCCGAAGAAGAACCCGAGAACGAGGACTACCCGGGCGATATGGTGACGGCAGACGGCAAAACGTTTCGGGAAAAATTCGGCCCCCGCGGTGTTATTCATTCCTGGGCCGATAAAGGCGGGAAACAGAAGATCGAGGATACCGGACCGCTGACAAAAAAACGCATGGAAACCGTTGATGACGAGACCTCGGACCGCGCGATTGCCTTTATCAAAGAGCAGCATGCCGCCGGCAAGCCCTGGTTCGTGTGGTGGAACGGCACCCGCATGCACTTTCGCACCCATGTCAAACAGGAACTGCGCGGCATCAGCGGTCAGGACGAGTATGCGGACGGCATGGTCGAGCATGACATGCACATCGGAAAATTCCTGAAATTGCTCGATGACCTGGGTATTGCCGATAACACGATTGTTCATTATTCGACCGACAACGGCCCACACTACAACACCTGGCCCGATGCGGCGGCCACCCCCTTTCGCGGTGAAAAGAACACCAACTGGGAAGGCGGCTGGCGCGTACCGGCTGCTGTTCGCTGGCCAGGCGTCGTCAAGCCCGGCTCAGTCAGTAACGGTGTTGTTCATCACATGGACTGGCTGCCAACCTTTGTTGCCGCTGCCGGCAAGAAGGACATCAAGCAGGATTTGCTCGATGGCTATCATTCAAAAGCGCTCGGGCGCGACTACAAGGTGCACCTGGATGGCTATGACATCACTGAGCATCTGAAGAACCCGGACAATGTATCTAGTCCGCGCAAGGAAATTTTCTATTTCTCTGATGACGGCGACCTGACGGCATTGCGCTATGAAGACTGGAAACTCATCTTCATGGAGCAGAAGACTGTCGGGACCTTCCGAGTATGGATGGAGCCTTTCGTGCCGCTGCGCGTGCCTTTGATTGAAAACCTGCGGCGTGACCCATACGAAAGAGCTGAGATGACTTCCAACACCTATTTTGACTGGATGATTGATCGCGCCTTCCTGCTGGTTCCAGCGCAGGCATACGTCGGAAACTTTCTGATGACATTCAAGGACTATCCGCCCCGTATGAAGGCGGCCAGCTTCAGCCTTGATCAGGTCATGGAAATGATGCAAAAACCGGCCGGGGCGCAATAACCTTTGCGTCAACATTGCGGGAAATCCTGGTAAATCATCCATTGCTTTACCGGCAAGCCCGGCGTCGTCATCGAGCCGGGCTGCCCGGGAGGTGTAACCATGAAAATTGTAAAAAGCAGCGCGATGCTGATTGCAGCGTTGGCGGTTTTGGTAGCTGCAGCGCCAATGCTTGCAGCTTCTTCAACTCCCCGTCTGGTGCTGCAGATTACCGTGGATCAACTGCGTGGCGACATGCCCGGTCGTTATGCCGATCGTCTCACCGACGGAGGATTCCGTTATCTGATGGAAGAGGGCACCTGGTATATCGATGCCCATTACCGGCACGCCAATACCGAAACCGCCGTGGGCCACGCAACCCTGGCGACCGGCGCAGATCCCGCTCGGCACGGCATTGTCGCCAACGATTGGATTGATCAAAAAACCGGTGCGTTCGTCTACAACACCGAGGACGACCGCCACCACATCATTGGGCGAGAGCCCAAAGCACACGAGGGGGTTTCTCCTCGCAACCTGGCGGCCTCCACCTTTGGAGATGAGCTGGTGGTCTATAACGGAGGCCGTTCGCGGGTGTTTAGTGTTTCGGTTAAAGACCGGGGCGCTATCCTGCCGGGCGGGCACGCCGGTAAGGCGTTCTGGTTTTCCAAGAGCAGCGGCAATTTCGTGACCAGCACCTATTACTACGATGGCTATCCGGCATGGGTGAAACAGTGGAACGCCGCCAAACCGGCTGATGTGTTCAAGGGAAAATCCTGGGAATTGCTGAACGATCGCGCCACCTACGTTCACGGCCGGATGGACGACCGGCCTTACGAAGCCGATCTCAAACCCCTGGGCCGCACGTTTCCTCACCCGTTAGGCGGCGATACAAAATACTTCTACCTGCTGCTGACCCTGACACCCATCGGAGATATGCTCACGCTCGATTTCGCCAAGGCCCTGATCAAAAACGAAAAACTGGGCCATAACGATACCGGGGCTACGGACTACCTCCAGATCAGTTTTTCTTCCACCGACTACGTCGGGCACCTGTTCGGGCCGTCCAGCCTCGAGATCGAAGACAATATCCTGCGCCTGGACCGGACCCTGGCGGAGCTCTTTCGGTTCGTTGATGAGAAAGTGGGTCTGGGCAACACCCTGATTGTGCTCAGTGCCGACCACGGAGCACCCGAGGCGCCGGAATATATGGCCACCCTGGGACTTTCCACCGGTCGGTTTGCGTTTGATTGGTTCAAGACCGAAGGGCCTTTGACAGAAGCCCTGCAGAAAAAATTTGGCCGGGATGATCTGATCTCCGGCCACAGCCACCCGTATCTCTACCTGAACCTGGAGGCCATCTCTTCGGCCGGACTGAATCTGGCCGATGTGGAGCGTTTTGTCGCGGACGAATTGATGAAGATCCCCGGCATCGCCTACGCCATGACCCGCGGCGATCTTTTGGCCGGTCGCATTACCGAGTCCCCGGTTCAAAACCAGATCCGCCGCAGCTTTCATCCGACCCGCTCCGGAAACATTCATATGATTCCCGAGCAATACTGGTTTCTGCACTCCACCGAGGAGGCCGAGAAGATGGGCATCGGATCGATTGCGGCGATCCATGGTTCCCCCTGGGCGTACGACACCTATGTGCCGATCTTTTTTGCAGGCAACGGCGTACCCGCTCAAATCATCGGGCGGCGGGTGGCCCCGACCGACATCGCCGCGACACTTGCGGCCTATCTCGGCATTAAACCCCCTTCCGGGTCGGTGGGCAGCGTGCTCTCAGAGATTTTGCCCTGAATAGACTTTTCTGCTATGAAAAGGAGTTGCAATTCGATGCCAATCCAAAATAATGATTTTTCAGGACGCAATATGATTCGACGATTTTATCACTGCGCGCTATTAGCTATATTAATTACCTTTTTGCATATTCCGGCGGCCTGGGGTGGCGGCGTCTGGCTCTATGAAGGCGGCACGCCGGATCTGGGCACGGCTGCGGCCGGCCGGGCGGCCCTGGCTGCAGACGCTTCAACCGCCGGAGCCAATCCGGCGGGCATGACCCGCCTGGACCGCTCCCAGATGCTGACAGCCGTTCAGGGTCTCTACGTCAATTCCCGGTTCGACACCGAGCTGTCCGATTACGGCGGCGGTGACGGCGGCAATGCCGGGGGATTTGTGCCCAGCGGCAGCCTGCATTACGTCCATCGCGTTTCGGACGATTTCAGGCTGGGGATCAGCACAGGCTCCTACTTCGGTCTGGGCGTCGACTACGGCGATGACTGGGCTGGTCGCTACTACACCACCAAAGCAGAGTTGCTGGTCTTCGGCATCAACCCGGGTGCGGGTTACCGGATCAACAACTGGCTGTCTGTCGGGGCGGGATTCAGCATGCTCTACGCCACCCTCGACCAGCAAGCGGCCGTCAACAACCAGGTGACGGATCCAGGATTTGCGGACGGTGAGCTTAAACTTGACAGCGACGATGTGGGGTACGGCTTCAATTTGGGTCTAACGCTAACACCGCGAGACGGCACGCGTTTCGGCCTCACCTATCGCTCCGAAGTGGATCTGGAATTCAAGGATGCAGCTTCCCTGAAAAACATCGGTCCAGTTCTGCAGGGTCTGCTCAACGCATCCGGGGTTGCCGGCAGCAAGGTGGACATCGACATGACCATTCCGCAGGCGGTGATGCTGAGCGGTTACCACCAGCTGAACCCGCGCTGGGCCGTCATGGGCAACATCGGCTGGCAGCAATGGAGTGAATTTGGCAAGCAAGACCTGACACTTAGTTCCACCACCGCCACCACGTTCACCAAGGATCTGGGATACGACGACACCTGGCACTTCGCCCTGGGTGCCCAATACCAGTTTGCCGAACGCTGGCTTTGGTCGGTGGGTGCAGCCTACGACACCTCGCCGGTGGACGGCGACGACCAGCGCACCCCGGATTTGCCCCTGGACCGCCAGATCCGCATTGGTACCGGAATTCAGTACGACTGGAACAAGGATGTGACCGTGGGGGTTGCTTACGAGTATTTAGATGCCGGCGATGCCGAAATCGACCAGGCCGGAGGTCCCTTGCAGGGACCTCTCAAGGGGAAATACGAAACCAACGCAATTCACTTTATTGCCGTTAATCTGATCTGGAAATATTAATTTGCTATTGGATCAATAAACGGCAATCATAACCCTGTAAACGCCGATTGCTAAAATATGCGGGAAGCGGAAGTATTTTCAAACCTGCAATCGGTGCCCACCTGCGCCCCTTGACGGGCTGCCCGCCATAGTTGTGCGGAAAGTGGTGTTACAACAGGTCGCTTTCCGGCCCGAATGGTCCCCCAGGAACCCTGAGGTGTCGTTTGCCGGCTTTATCTGGCAGGATAATTTTGTCAAACTTTGGCGATAGTTGCGGCGGCCAGGGCACCAGGGCCGCAGGTGATGCCGCCGCCGGGGTGGCTGCCGCTGCCGCACAGATACAGTCCCTTTAGCGGGGTCTGATAGCGGGCGCATTCCGGGGTGGGCCTTAAAATCAGCTGGTCCAGGGCATGCTCTCCGTGAAAGATGTGTCCGCGAAACAGTCCGTAGCGCGCTTCCAGGTCAGCTGGAGCCAATATTTCCCGGCCCACAATCGCATCCGTTACCCCGGGCGCATATTGCGCCAAGGTGGCGACAACGGCATGTCCCAGTTTTTCAATCTGATCCCGGTCCCATTGCGGCCGCAACGCGTAGGGCACGAAATGCACCAGAATCGAAACCACACTGTGGCCTGGAGGGGCCAGATCGGGATCTGAAACAGTGGGGATATGGATGTCCAGCACGGGTGAAGCGGCAAACTGGCCGTATTTGCAGACGTCAAAGGTCTTTTCGATCTGGTCCAGGTGTTGGCCCGTCCTGGCAAACGCTATTTTCTCTCCGGACCGGCCGTTAAATTCCACTTGCCGATTCAGAGCCAGATTCACTTTGGCGGTGGTTCCGGTGCCGCGAAAATGCTGAAAGCGCTGTTGCTGCCGGTTCTCAACCTGATTGCCCGGCACCAGATTCAGAAAAGTAATCCGTGGATCGCAGGAAGCCGCCACAATGGGGGCCGGGATCGGCTCACCGCTCTCCAGTACCACACCTTTGATCCGCCCTCCAGAAATCTGCAATTTGGCGACTGCCGATTCGGTTCGAATTTCCACCCCTTGAGATTGAGCCGCTTTTGCAAGGGCGGCGACCAGGGCGCGCGGCCCGCCTTTAATGCTGTTTTTCGCGCAACACTCCCACACCAGCTGGTTAATGGCGGTGCCGGGGCTCCAGGGACCGGCAAAACTGCCGGCCAATCCGGCAGCAGCCATCGCGGCCTTCAATGAATTGTTCTCAAACCATTCGTTCAGCCAGTCGGCAACGCTCATGGGCGCGATACGCAGAAATTCGTGCATGGTGGTTTTGCCCAGCCGCCGCAGCGCCAAACCGGTCCTGAAAAAATCCCAGAGCGAGCGATCCCCAGCCGACTCAATTGCCGGCGGTGGCCGGTCGAAGATGCGGCTGACCACACCGGCAATGCGTTTGATGAATTTGCGATATTTCAGATATTGCTCGGCATCACCTGCCGAGCTGGAACGGATTTCTTTTGCCGTCTGGCGGTCTTTGCCGCCCAGAAGCATGCCCCGACCTTCGGGGTGCAGCGCCAGAATCGACGGCCTTTGCCGGGATATTTCAAGACCGTAAGATTTCAGATTTAGCGCCCTGACCACCCCGGCGCGCACCTGGCCGGTATCATGCAGCACACCGCAGGTCTGATATCCCGGGTGAAATTCTTCGCCCGCCGCCAGACCGCCGATGATGCCGCGCCGTTCAAGGATCAGAACTTTGCGGCCCTGTTTGGCCAGTAGCGCGGCGGCGGTCAGACCGTTATGACCGGCACCGATCACGATTACGTCATAGATGTTGTTCGTCGGTTTTTCCATACTTTGCTTGGTATTCCTTAGAGTGTCAGGAAAAATAAGGACTGAGTGCTGAGGACTGCGGGCTGAGCGAAAAAGCCAGCTTGGCAACCGACCATCTCATCATGAAGTGTCCGTTTCCGTCATGAATTGTCCTCTTGGGATCATGAGTGGTCGTTTTCCGTGATGAGCCGCCACGGCGATTTTCGAAACTTTCTGTTTTGATATTCCTCAGTCCTCAGCACCCAGTCCTCAGTCCTATCTTTTCTGACACCCTAAACCTGAACCTTTTATGAATAACCAATAACAAATAATGCCTGATTGGGCTTTAACCCCATCAGGACTTGAGCAGCGCCTTGGCTGCCAGCTCCCCGGGGGCGCCCATGATGCCGCCTCCCGGGTGAACGCAGGAACCGCACAGCCACAGGTCATTGATCGGCGTGCGGTAGCGGGACCAGCCGGCCGCCGGCCGAAACGGGCCGAGTTGCTCCAGGCTCAGCTCACCCTGAAAAATGTTTCCCTCGGTCAGGCCCACATCCTGCTCCAGGTCCCAGGGCGTAACCACCTGGCGGTGCAGAATCGAATCCTTCAGATTCGGGCAGTATTCGGACAGCGTGTCGATCACCGTGTCTCCCAGTGCCTCCCGCTTTTGCGGCCATTGCGCCGCACCTTCTTTGAGATGGTAGGGTGCGTACTGGACAAAAATCGAGATCACATGTTTGCCCGGCGGGGCCACGCTCGGATCGGTCAGTGACGGGATAACGATATCCAGAAAGGGCTTTTTGGAAAATTCGCCGTATTTGGCGTCATCGTAAGCTTTCTCCAGATAGTCCACCCCCGGGGCAATGGTGATGTCGCCCCGCAGATGGGGTCCTTCACCCGGTTTGCAGCTGAAATCCGGCAGCCGATCCACGGCCAGATTGACTTTGGCAGAACTGCCCCTGTATTTGAAGCGCTTGAGCAGCCGAACAAATTCGCTGTCCAGATGCGGCTCGCCGACCATTTTAAAAAATGTCTGATGGGTATCGGCGGCTGAGATAACGGTCTTACTTTTGATTTCGTGTCCGCCTTTTACAACCACGCCGGTGGCGCGTCCATTTTTGATTGAAATCTGTTCCACCGGGGCTTCGGTTAGAATTTCAGCGCCAAATGAGCGGGCCGCACGGGCACAGGCCAGGCTGACGCCTCCGGTGCCGCCTTTGGAAAGTCCCCATGAGCGGAAGGCGCCGTCAATTTCGCCCATATAATGATGCAGCAGAACATAGGCGGTTCCCGGAGACCGTACGCCTAAAAAGGTGCCGATAATGCCGCTGACGGACATGGGCCCCTTCAGGCGATCGGATTCGAACCACAAATCCAGAAATTCGGTTGCACTCATGGTCATCAGCTTGGTGAATAAATAGCGGTCGTCGGCATCCAGATCTTTGAAACGGCGACCCAGACCCAGAAGTTTAATGATTTCACCGATTTTAAAAGAGGCGGGGTCCGGAGCGGGGGCATCGATGAGGTGTTTAATGAAACCGGCCATTTTGGTCATGGCTATCGAGAAGCGGGGCGCCATCTCCGCATCCTTCGGGCTGAATCGTGCGATTTCGCGCCGGGTGGCTTGCGGATCTCCGCAGCGCGTCAGGGATTCACCATCGGGAAACGGTGTAAACGTGCATTCCAGCGGGATCACGCGATACCCGTGCCGGGTGAGCTCGAGCTCGCGAATGATGTGCGGGCGGAACAAGCTGACCACATAAGAGTAAACTGAAAAGGTGAAGCCCGGAAAGACCTCGTCGCTGGCAGCGGCGCCTCCCAAAATATGGCGTTGCTCCAGAACCAGAACCTTTTTGCCGGCTTTTGCCAGATAGGCCGCGCAAACCAGTCCGTTGTGCCCTGCGCCGACGATAACGGCGTCAAAGGTTTGGGTCGGGATATGGCTGTGAAACGACTGGGAGACTTGTGTCATTAGCTCTTTTTATGTTCGGGGTTGTAAAAAGGCATCGGCGTCACCACCGCGGTGACGGTTTCTCTCTGATATTCCACGGTATATTCGATTTTCACTTTTGTTCCCGGCTGCGCATGGGCCTTTTCCAGCGAGGCCAGGGCCAGGTTTTTTTTGACGATCGGCGACCAGGTGCCGCTGGTTGCTTTGCCGATCTGGCGAGAGCCTTTAATTTCATAGACCGGCACACCGCCGCGCCAGGCGGCTGTTGAAACCTGCACCGGCAGGCCGTGTTTGACATAAAGCGCTTCCTGCTCGTCCCAGTCCAGTGCAAGTCCGACCCATGCATTCCGCGATCCGCCGGCCTGTTCGTCGGTTAGCGCCTGCTGGCCGCTGAAGGCTTCTCGATCCAGATCAATCGTCCAGCCCAGGCCCAGCTCAAAAGGAGTCGATTTTTGGGATTCGATCAGGCAATACAGCGCATTGTGAAAATCAACACCGTTGAGAATCAGTCCGGCTTCGATGCGGGCAATATCCAGAACATCCAGGCCGGCCGGCTGCAGCAAATAGGGCTTTCCCGCCGACATGAGGGCATCCCAGAGCGGCGGCGCGACTGCATTTTCCACCCAGATCTCATATCCTAAATCGCCGGTAAATCCGCTGCGGGAGATCAGGGCATCCATTCCAGCCAGTTTGCCGGCTGTTAACCGGTAATAGGCCAATGAATCCAGTTCGAAATCGACAAGCGGCTTCAGTATATCGCGGGAGGTGGGCCCCTGGATGGCGACGGCGGCAATCGATTCCGTAATATCTTCCAGGGTGACCGTAAAGCCGCGCTTAAACTGTTCAAACCAGGCCAGCACGGGTTCGGCGCTGTGCACCCGGAAGCGATTTACGTCCAGGCGAAAAACGGTTCCATCATCGATGATCTTGCCGCGGTCATCACACCAGCAGCAATAGGCCGCCTGCCCGACATCCAGCTTTCGAATATCTCTGGCCATGATGCGGGAAAGAAACGCCGCAGAATCAGTTCCGCTGACCTCGTATTTAAACAACGGTGTGATGTCAATTAAACCGGCAGCATGGCGAATGGCGTAGTATTCGCTGTCATTGGGCAGATTATAGGAACAAACCGCATAATAACCCGCCCAATCGGTCCAGCGGTAGCTGGTGCACAATTTTGAAGTTCTCTCGTGAAATGGCGTTGGAATCGGCATCTTAAAAAAAGTTTCAGGTTCAAGGGTTCAAGGGTTCAAAGGTTCGGAGGTTCGGGGGTTCAGGAGTCAGAAGACAGATGGCAAGAAAGACGGCACAAAACGCCTTATCTGTCCTCTGACATCTGTCTTCTGTTTTCTAACCGCGGAACCTATGAACGTTGAACCTTGGAACCTTTGAACTTGGCGACAGCCGTTTGGGATATACGGGTTGCCTGAGGTTGTCAAGTTTTTTATACTAGAAGCGGTTTCAAAATTCCAGATCAGTTTTAAGGGCAAGGCGTCCCGCGCATTGGAAGCGGAGCGTACACGTAAGATCGTGAGCATTGCAATGTGCGGAGCAACGCAGCCATTGGGCCCTCTTGAGCACCTTAATTTATGCTCCCATTAGGCGCGAAATCCCGCTTCTTTGAGCGGGGAGAGGGGGTTTTGAAAACGTTTCTACCTTATATCCAAAAGACTGATTGACAAGCGATTTTCGACCCATTAAATTTGCTTTTGTAAACTCACTCTTTAAACAAAAAAATGTTCTATTCGATTGGAGGTCAATGGTAATTATGGCGTATGATCCGGAAAAAGACAAAATGCTGAAGAAATGGAAATGCGATGAAACCGGGCTGGTGGTTTCAATCAATCAATACGGTGATGGTGAGCCCAAGGTTCAAATCGGGCCGCGAATTCTGTTAAAACAGGACGGCAGCGAAAGAGCTCCGGCCAAGGCCGGGCGGCTGAGCATCGAGGATCTGATGTGGCTGTACGATATTATCGATGAGGTTAAAGATAATCTGGCCGCATTTCACAAGCCCCAATAGAAGTTTTTGGTTATTCGTTTCGGCAATAAGGGCTTCGGAGCAAAATCAAATAAGCAATAACGAATAACAAATAACTGACAGAAAAACCTTTCTGTCTGCAACGGATATCGCAAGTGAACGAAAAGGATGCCATTATATTTCCCAAAAAAGGGAAACGTTCACCGGCCCTGGGTTCTGTGGCCGTGATCGCGGGGACCCAGAATGATCTTTCGCAGCTTTGCAAATTGCTGGGCTTTGACAGCGGTACCTACGACAAACTGTTCACCAGCCGGCTATACGTCGCTGACCCGGCAGCCGGAGGTGTTTCGATTGCCGGCCCGGCGGTTGGGGCACCCTATGCCGTGATGGTGCTTGAAACGCTGATCGCCTGGGGGGCTAAAAAAATTATTTTTCTGGGCTGGTGCGGTTCCATATCTGAAAAGGTCAAGATTGGCGACATCATTGTTGCGACATCTGCCATTATTGATGAAGGGACTTCGGGGCATTATCAAAACGATGATGCGCCTTTGGCCTTTCCTGCAAAGCCGATGGTAACGTCGCTTAACGACGCGTTGAGACAAACTCAAGTCAATTTTCATAACGGAACGATCTGGTCCACAGATGCGATTTACAGAGAAACCGCCGAAAAGGTGAAATACTTCCAACGCCAGAAGGCGATCGGTGTTGAGATGGAGATTTCGGCCCTGTTTACGGTGGCAAAGTTTCGGGGTGTCGATGCGGCTGCGCTGGCTGTTGTATCCGATGAGCTGGCTTCTTTTAAGTGGCTTCCTGGATTTAAAACGGATGAATTCAAGCACGGTCGCCAGACCGCCTGCACGGTGATAAAAGACGTATGCCGCAAAATATAAGCCTTCAAATCATTCACAAGGTTGATGGTTTAAGAAAAGCCCTGCATCGGCATAATTTCCGTTACTATGTGCTCGATGATCCGGAAATTTCAGATGCCGAGTATGACCGCATGATGCGGGAGTTGAAGCGGCTGGAAGAAGATTATCCTCAGCTGAGCAGTCCGGATTCCCCGACGGCCCGGGTGGGCGCACCGCCGCTGGAAAAATTTGAGACCATTGCCCATACGATCCCCATGCTGAGTTTGGACAACGGCTTTGACGATGAAGATATTCTGGAGTTTGACAGGAGGGTTAGACGCAATCTGAATACCCGGGGTGAAATTTTATACACGGCTGAACCCAAGATGGACGGTGTCGCAGTTGAACTGATTTATGAAAACGGCAAGCTGGTGACGGCATCTACCCGGGGGGACGGCATGACCGGCGAAGTCATCACCAACAATGTCAAGACGATCCAAACGGTGCCGCTGGTGATGCAAAGCGATGGGTTGACCGCCATACCACCGAGACTGGAAGTTAGAGGTGAGGTCTTTATCGGGCTTGAGGCTTTTAAAAAGTTCAACCAGGAACGGATCGATCAGGAACTGCCGGCGTTTGCCAACCCGAGAAATGCTGCCGCCGGCTCTTTGAGACAGCTGGATTCAAAAGTTACCGCGGCCCGTCCGCTGGAGATATTTTTCTATGGTGTCGGGTTTGTTGCAGACCTCGAGTTTGAATCACACAGTGAGCTTCTTGCGTCTTTGACCCAATGGGGTTTCAGGGTAAATCCAATCATTCGTTCCGCCGTTGCCATCGAGAACGTGTTGGACTATTACAGGGAGCTGGGTGAAAAGAGGCATCAACTCGCATACGACATCGATGGGGTCGTGGTTAAGGTCGACCGGCTTGACTGGCAGCGACGTCTGGGTGCGACGTCCCGCAGCCCCAGATGGGCAATTGCTTATAAGTTCAAAGCCATACAGGAAACCACAACGCTTGAAGCGATCGAAGTTCAGGTGGGGCGCACCGGCGTGTTGACGCCGGTGGCCCGTCTGCAACCGGTGAATGTTGGTGGGGTTACCGTCAGTCGGGCGACATTGCACAATGAAGATGAAATCCGGAAAAAGGACATCCGCATCGGCGATCAAGTCCTGGTGCAAAGGGCCGGAGACGTTATCCCGGAGGTCGTTAAAGTCATCGTATCAGAACGCGATGGCAGTGAGACCCGCTTTAAGATGCCCGGACAATGCCCGGTCTGCAATTCACCGGTTGTGCGAATGGCAGGAGAAGCGGCAACCCGCTGTATCAATTCGGGCTGTTCCGCCCAGGTCAAGGAACGAATCAAACATTTTGCCTCAAAGGGAGCCTTTGATATCGATGGTCTGGGAGCCAAGCTCGTTGATCAGCTGGTAGATAAAAAGCTGCTGTCTTCATTTGCCGATATCTTCAGTTTGGATGAAAAAACCCTCAGCCAGCTGGAGCGTATGGGTGCCAAATCAGCCGCGAATTTGCTAAACGCCATTGAAAACAGCAAATCCGTTACCTTAGCCCGGCTTCTTTTTGGCCTGGGTATCCGACATGTCGGCGAGCATGTGGCCGAGCTGCTGGCCGACCATTTTCATGATCTTGCTGCATTGATGGACTGCCCCCGGGAAGAACTGGAATCCATTGAAGGCATCGGTCCGATCGTGGCCGAAAGTATCGCTAATTTTTTCAGGCAGAGAAGTAATCGGCAGATCGTCAATCAGCTTCTGGTAAGCGGGGTCACGCTCAAGACGGCAGCCCGGATGAAAGGCGGCAGGCTCAAAGACCGGGTATTCGTTTTGACCGGCGCACTTCAAAATTTAACGCGGTCCCGGGCCAAGGCGCTTATCGAGGCTGCCGGCGGCAGGGTCGTTGGATCGGTCAGCCGCAATACCGACTATGTCGTTGCCGGTGACGCTCCGGGTTCAAAACTCACCAAGGCCAAGGAACTGGGCGTCGCGGTAATTGATGAAGCAACGCTTAAAAAGTTGTTAGGGTAAACCGGCGGGCTATAAAGTTTGGAGGCTCGAAAGCTGGAAAGCAGACCTGGTGATAGCGCTGCAGCCTTCCAGCCTGCCAGCATCATAGCGTTCAAGCCAAAAATTTGTGAGGTATATATGGAAAAACAGGTAAGGGCCCATGCCATCATATCCGGACGGGTTCAGGGCGTTTTTTTTCGTGCGGAAACCCAGCGCGCTGCTGAAGGCTTTGGGGTATTCGGCTGGGTCAGGAACAAACGCGACGGCACGGTCGAAGCCGTTTTTGAAGGTCGGCAGTCGGATGTTGACGCTATGCTGAGCTGGTGCCGGCAGGGGCCAAGGATGGCCCGTGTGGACAAGGTCGATGCCAACTGGCAGGATTATACCGGCGAGTTTGATCGTTTTGATATCACCTACTAGATGCTATGGGTTATCTGTCATTAAGGGTTTGCTGATGAAAAAAACCTCGATTTCATTCGTCCCCCAGAATTAACCGATAACAAATAACGAATAACTCCCAATTGATTTATAATCAATTGGGAGTGTGGGAACAGAACGGGCGATCTATTATAAAAATAAATCGCCCGTTGCGTTTGATTTGATTAAACGGCGTCTCTAAGTTTTTTGCCGGGGCGGAATTTAACGACATTGGTGGCCTTGATTTTAATCGGCGCGCCGGTTTGCGGATTCCGTCCTTTGCGGGCTTTACGGCGGACTTTCTGGAAGGTGCCGAAGCCGACCAGCGTAACCTTGCCTTCCTTTTTCTTCAGGGCTTTGGTCACACCGTCCATGAATGAATTGAGCGCAGCCGCAGCTGCAACCTTTGAAATTTTAGCTTCCTTTGCCGCTTTGTCTACCAGTTCTGCCTTTGTCATAGTGCTTTACCCCCTTCTCTTTATGGGTTTGTTGGGTTTGGTTAATTTTAACCGATCGCCTATTTTTCTGTTTCCATATAGAAAGTTAAAATCGATGTCAACAGAAATCTACATTTTACAATGCTTTTTCTGAAATAATCTCCGCTGAAGTGCTGCCTGATAGGATTTGCGGGGACATCGTTGTCAAATTTTATAAAATTTCGGGTGCCGAAAGCTGCCATTAAAAAAGCGCATCCACAAATTGAGCGGCATCAAACTTCTGCAAATCTTCTATCTTTTCCCCGATGCCGATGTATTTTAGCGGTATTTTTAGGGTATTGCATATGCCGATGACAATGCCGCCCTTCGCAGTTCCGTCAAGCTTGGTCAACGCCAGGCCGGTGACACCCAGGGCAGAGTTAAATAGCTCGGCCTGTGATAGGGCATTTTGACCGGTGGTTGCATCCAGGACCAGTAATATCTCATGGGGGGCATCCGGTATTTTTTTTGATATGGCGCGTTTTATTTTTTTTAATTCTTCCATTAAATTGACTTTGGTGTGAAGCCTGCCGGCTGTATCAATCAATACCAGATCGGAGCCGCGGGCTTCTGCGGCTTGAACCGCATCAAAGGCAACCGCCGCCGGGTCCGCCTTTTCCTTGTGTTTGACGATTTCCGCCTGTGCTCTTTCAGCCCATATCATCAGTTGCTCAATGGCAGCTGCCCGGAATGTGTCCGCTGCCGCGATCAGGACCTTTTTTCCGGAAGCGGTGGCACTGGCAGCCATTTTGCCGATGGTCGTGGTCTTGCCGGTTCCATTGACCCCCACGATCATTATCACCTGCGGAGCGGCCAGCTGACGTTCCGGCTGCCGGGGTTGGGGTTCGAGAATTTTTAAAATTTCATCTTTGAGAAAGGATTTTATTTGATCCACTTCGGAAATTTTCGCTGATGAAACTTTTTCTATCAGCGCCAAAGCGGTTTCTACCCCGATGTCCGATGTGATTAATAATTCTTCGAGTTCCTCCAAAAGGTCGGCATCGATTTGTTTTTTACCGGCAAAAATTCTGTCAAAGCCATCGGATAAGGTTTTGCGGGTTTTGGATAAGCGGTCTTTTAACCGCCGGAAATATCCGGTTGTCGCCCCGGTCTCCGGCGGCAAGCCGGTTTCTTCAGCGGAAACATCTTCAGATTCTGACGAAACATTCGCGTCTTCGCCTGCATTTTTCTTGGATTTTGAAAAAATCATCGCTATGCTCGGAGCTTTGTCTGTCCTGCGCCCACCACGAAGAACACGAAGATTCACGAAGAGAAATTTAAAAATCTTTTAAATCCCGTTCTTTGTGTCCTTCTTGAAATTCGTGGTAAAAACGACCTATACGTATCCCGGCGCGTTTAACCTTAATTGGAGGAATGGGCCGCTTCAAAGTTAACCGAAACGATCTTGGATATACCTTTTTCTTCCATGGTAATCCCGAAGAGGGTATCGGCAAATTCCATGCTGCGTTTATTGTGGGTGATCATGATAATCTGGGATTTTTCCCCGATAATCTTAAGCAAATCATTAAAGCGGTAAACGTTGGCGTCATCCAGCGGGGCATCGATTTCATCCAGGAGACAAAAAGCCGTCGGCTTGATCAAGAAGATTGAAAATATAAACGCGATGGCGGACATGGCCTTTTCACCGCCTGAAAGCAGGCTTAAACGCGTCAGCTTCTTACCCGGCGGATGGATCATAAACTCCACACCGGTTTCCAGAGGATCATTCGGGTCCTGTAAAATCAGCTTGGCATCGCCACCGCCAAAAAGCTTGGGAAAAACTTCATTTAATTTCTGATTAATCAAATCAAAGGTTTCCAGGAAGCGCTTCTGAGTGATGGCGTTGATTTTACGGATCACTTTGTGCAGATCCTGAATGGCACGCATCAGGTCATCGCGTTGCTGCTCGAGAAAATCATTTCGATCTTTGAGTTGTTCATATTCCCGGATGGCGCCCAGATTGACATCAACAATTTTAATGATTTTGGCTTTAAGGCCTGCCAGTTTCTCTTCCATCTGTTCAATCGTTTTTTCCGAAGTCAACGCCATACTTTCTGAATCATTTTTGAACTCAGTTGTCAGTACCGAAAATGACTGGCGATATTTTTCCTCCAGCCGATTGGCGATATTTTCTTGCTTAATTTTGCGCTCAGATTGTTCAAGCTCGAGCAGACGAACTTTTTCCAGTGTTTTTTCACGCTGGCTTTTTATATCCGATATCTTGCTGTCGCTTTCTTTGAGTTGCTGATCAATAGCCTGGTAATGGGCTTCATCGGTTTTAAGGGATTGATCAAGGACTTCCATGTTCTGATACATTTCGGCAAGCGTTTGCTCGTATTCGGTTACCTTCTGTTTGGCAGCTGCTTCCCTGTGCTGTTTTTCGTTAATTTCCTTTGCAAGCTGTTCCAGGCGATTTAAGCTGTCGTTGTGAAATTCTGTGAGTCGCCGCAAACTGCTGTTGGCGCTTTCCAATTTTGCATTCAGCGCCGTTGACTGCATTTGCAGATCGACGACCTTTTGATTGTATTCTTCCAGTTCCCTCGAAACGGTGCCGATGGTAGTCGAAATCCCAGCAACGTTGTCTTGGGCAGCCTTGACTTCTGCCGAGAGCTCGGCCAGGGCCGCATTATATTTGCTCATTTCTTCATCGAGATCGTTTGCTTCCCCCTGCAGCTGTTCTTTTTCCAGCGTGATAATTTCCTGATGGCGGTTGGCATTTTTGAGTTCTTCGGTAGCCTTTACCAGCTCTTTTTCGGCCTCTATTTCGGCTTTTGAGGCCATATTCTTTTTCTCGGTAAGCTTTTGCAGCTGGCTCTCCAGATGGCGCGCCTCTGACTCCAATGTGCCCTGCACCGATCGGGCCTTTTCCAGTTTCTCATCCAGTTCGATGCTTCGGCGGCTGAGATCTTTAAGCTCTTGCTTTTTGGCCAGAATGCCGTTGAGTTTATCCTTGCTGCCGCCGATCAGGATGCCCTGCGGTGAAACCACATCACCATTTCTGGTGACGATTGTCTTTGATTCTCCATTGCGGTTATACATCTCAATGGCTTCAACCATATCCTCTGTAAAGACCACATGGCCCAGCAGGGCTTCGATAATAGGTTCATAGCCGGATTTGACGGTAATCTGATTTAAAAGCAGCTGTCCGGAAACAGTTTTGCTTTCCGGGTCTTTGTCGACGCGCTTTACCGCGGAAAGCGGGATGAATCCACTTCGGCCGGCACTGCTGGATTGCAAATAATCGATGGCTTGAAGGCCGGCATCCTGATCTTTAACAATGATGTATTGGAGCGCATCGCCCAGAACGGCCTCCACGGCGGTTTCAAATGTCGGTTTAGCTTCGATAACATCCGCCATAAGCCCGATGATTTTGGCGGATACGTTCTGGCTGAATGACGACCCTTCGGTGCTTTGAGGCTTCATAATCGCCTTGACACCGTCGCGGTACCACTCGAAATTGTCCTCCATTTTCTTTAAAGTATTTAAGTTCGATTTGACCGTGTTACGCTCCAGCTCAAGCGTTTGGGTCAATTTGACCTGCTGGCTGAGGCTGCCGTTTTTCTGTTCCAACTGGCGGGTGGTTGTGGCAACCTGATCTTCCAGATCACTTATCTCCTGCTTAATGGTTTCAAGCTGTTCACGGGCCTTGGCTTCCAGCCTGCGCGTTCGATGAATTTCTTTTTGCGCCCCCTCCAGATCTTCATCAACCTTAGTCAGGCGTTTTTGCAGGCTTTCTTTATTGTTGATGGTCGTCTGATAGATGTTTTTGTATTGAGCTTCCCGGGTGATCAAGTCCATCAAGCGGGCTTTATTGGTCTCCAGATCTTTATTGAGTGTCGCTAATTTTTCGGTAATCGTTTCGCCAGAGGCTCTTTCCTGATGGATCCGCGTCCTTGCCGTGGCGATTTCGTCGTTCAGCGCAGATGTTTCATGTTTTACCTGATCAATTTCAGAAAGCATGTCCTGATTCTTTTCTTCCAGGTGAGCCCGCGCGGCTTTAAGCTCCATCGACTCTTCAGCGAGCCGCTTGATTTCTTTGCGCAGATGAATCAGGTCATTTTCGAAGCGATCTATGTTGCGTTGCGTTTCAAATTGATTCGATTTTTGTTCGGATATCTCCTGGTTTTTTTGCCAGCGTCTGAGTTTGATTTCTTCAACCGAGGCATCCAGCTTTTTGATCTCGGTGGTATGCTTGATATCCAAATCCTGCAACTCGTTTAACAGGGCATCCGTCTCCTGAATCCGGGTGGCATAATCCTCATAATAATGCATGCCGAGGTATATATCTAAGGCTTTGATCTGTTTCTGGTATTTGTTATAGATTTGGGCCTTGCGGGCCTGACGTTTCAGGCTGGCCATCTGGCGTTTAATTTCCGAAATAATGTCGGTAACGCGCAGCAGATTGTTTTTGGTGATGTCGATTTTGCGCAGCGCCTCGGCTTTGCGGTTTTTATAACGCGTGACACCAGCGGCCTCTTCGACGAAGAAGCGAAGCTCATCCGGGTTGGCATCGGTGATGGCGCCGATTTTTCCCTGCTGGATGATGGCGTAGGATTTAGATCCCAGCCCGCTGCCCCAGAAAACATTGTAAATATCCTTGAGCCGGCAGGGCTGTTTGTTCAAAAAATAAGCGCTTTCCCCGGAGCGGTAGAGGCGGCGGGTCAGGTTGATTTCGGTAAATTCTTTCAGCTCTTCGGGGCTATCGCCATTTTCGTTTGAAAGGGTCAGAGAGACCTCAGCCATGTTTAAGGGTGCCTTGCCATTGGCACCCGAAAAAATCACATCTTCCATTGACTTGCCGCGCAGCTGCTTGACGCTCTGCTCTCCCATGACCCAGCGCAACGCATCAATGATATTGCTTTTGCCGCAACCATTGGGTCCCACCACCGCGGAGATGCCCTGCGGGAATTGAATGTTGGCCCGGTCATAAAAGGACTTGAAACCGGTGATTTCGAGTTTCTTTAATTTCATATATCAAGATCTCCTCAGATCTTATTAGAATTGGCCTTAAAACCTCATCTGAGGCCCAATTGCTGCGTTGTCCCGCGGGTTGAAATACTCCCGTACTTACTACGCGCCGTTTTCAACCCGGGCGGGATGCCTTGCCCTTGAACCTGATCTGAGCTTTTAAAACCAATTCTAACCTGAATGCGTTTTTCTTGCATGGTGTTTGTTGCTATTTCGTCGACCGGCGGATACAGCTGCTTTAACACCCGAATTGAGCCAAAGTTAAGGCCACATTTTACGTGCGTCCAGTTCGGGTAAAAAAAGCCTCAGACTGACCT
>Ga0209742_10000431_pt1 | contig 22560 bp, 21 predicted proteins | sample DeeMarSeWOR38_10_FD_187462 | JGI IMG/M metagenome (GOLD analysis project Ga0209742, IMG submission 187462) | Marine sediment microbial communities from White Oak River estuary, North Carolina - WOR-3-8_10 (SPAdes) (version 2) | ecosystem: Environmental > Aquatic > Marine > Intertidal zone >... | reverse complement strand
ACCGTGACTTCGTTTACCGTTACCAATGTTCCCTGTCCGGTGAAGTTCAGCATGTACGCTGTCTGAATGGTAAAGCCGCCTCCATCACCCACGGGATTTGGCGCACCTAACAGACAATCATAAGCCCTACCAATGGCCCAACCGGTTTTGGGGTCAACCAGATCCGTGACAAAACAACCACCGGCGCCTGGCGGTAATAGATGCGCAAGATTGGGCGGAGGAAATTCAAAACCACCTCGTCCTTTCATTTGCACCACCAGGTTTAGATCAACAGCACGCTCCGCTAATACAGTGCCGGGTATTAGCAATAAAGCGGCAAATATATACATTATGAATTTTGCAGTATGCTTGAGCATCTCAATTTCTCCTTGCATTCCTGTCCACATGATTAAGGTAATTGACTTATAGGGATTAGTGCATAGCCCCGAGTTTGATACCAGATTGATGATGCAAAGGCGTTGTCAATGACCAGCACGCCATCGAGTAAGTCATCAGGATCTACACCAACCCAAACGCAGGAAATAATGCAGGCTTCGATTCTCACGCCTTTATCTAGCAGGCTATTCAAATAACCACGAATTTCCATTCCCACCTGCTCATCCGGTGTTCCCACTCCAAAATCGTTCGTTGCAAATGCCACTGAAAGACCGCGCAGCGAGACCACAAACTTGATTTTTGCTGGTGGAGCGCCTTTTGTGATTAACAAGTTATAGGTCTCATCAATCACCCATAAAAAGTCACGCATGCTAGCGGGACTGGTTAAATTGATATCGTAGAAGGCTTTCGGCTGCGGTGGCACGCTTTCGTCATAATAGTCACTGTCTGCAAGTGCCAGATTTGAGATGAATAATAATAGTACAAGCATCATCATATTTTTAATGCAATGAAGTTGAGCAGTTTTCATGACTCCCTCCTTTGACTTTCGTTAAGAAAAGATGCGGCTTAAAAGAATTTTATTTGTTAGAAACAGAGATGACTGCGACTAGATAGGATATTTTTAGCACATGCTTAGCCAGACTGCTTGATCACATTGTGAAGATTTTGGGTTTCTTTTACGGAGTTTGATACGCATCAAAATTAATTAAGAATAAGTTAAAAAGACGGGTCACAACCGCTAATTAAAAACAAGCTCACCTAGTTAGTTAAAGCAAACAATATTCAGTTGCACATTGGGATGAGTAAGTTTACTGAGCAAACTTGAAGTATAGAATGATAAAATATGCAATAAGCAAATGGCTTAGTGTTGTTCAATTATTTAACAGGCTATTATTAAAGGGCAGCTACTTGCAATCTTTCGTAAGCAACACCATTTGCTAATTATGTTTTCTTTTCTGTCCACCTGGTGGCAGGAGCGTATTATTCGGCGCTCAGCCATTACCAACGAACAATGGCAACAGGCAATTGCCCGCCTGCCACTATTGAAACAATTAACTGCTGAAGAGATACACCAACTCATCCGACTCAGTATTCTGTTCCTGCACTATAAGTCGCTGGAAGGTGCGCGTGGACTTACCTTAATTGATGAAATGAAACTAGTGATTGCCTTGCAAGCCTGCCTGCCGATCCTGCATCTTGGCATGGACTGGTATCGCGGCTGGGTGTCGGTGATAGTCTACCCGGCGCAATTTATACCAGAACGGCAGTTCGTGGATGAATATGGCGTAGAACACCGCGCCAAGTCAGTGCTAAGTGGCGAGTCGTGGCACCGCGGCCCGGTAGTATTATCCTGGGAAGATACGGAACAGTCGGGCATCATTGATGGCTCCAACCTGGTAATTCACGAGTTCGCCCATAAGCTGGATGCACTGAATGGAAGAACCAATGGATTCCCGCCCTTGCATCGAGGCATGGATGTCACACGCTGGGTGTCAGCGCTAAGCGATGCCTATGAAGACTTTCAACAACGGCTAAACACCTGGAACGATGTCCCGATCGACAGCTACGCCGCTTCGTCGCCGGCAGAGTTTTTTGCGGTGTTCAGTGAAGTGTTCTTTGAACGTCCGGATATTCTCAAATACTACTATCCCAGGGTATACGAGCAATTTAAACAATTTTATCGCCAGGATCCTCTGGCAAGATTGCCCAGTAAAAACCATGTTCATTAAAACCTGGGTTCAATGAAACCTGTGGTCACAGAAACCTGTAATTATTGAAACGAAAAAGCCAGGCGCTTTCGCGCCTGGCTGATTGACTGATGCAAAACTCCCCGCGTTCTTTGGAACTTACGGATTCGGGCACTCGGGGAACGTACCAGCATCTGGAGTCGGCATGATTCTGTTGCTATCCGGTCCCGTGGTCCAGTCCGATGCGGGCTTGCTGAAATAGCTTGCCACTACACCACACAACGGCTGCATTATCGGCGTACCACCGAAGAATTCACGACCCGGGAGATCCCTGATCAGCTGCACGCGATGCGCTGCCGGATTGGCGGGACCACGACCGCGTTCGCTATCATAGGCGGTATATTCTGCTCCTTCAGTACCAGGATCTTGCAGATACTTTTCCAGTACGACCGTCAGGTCAATAGGATCACCATCAACTACCGGCGCAACCGGATTACCGTTGTCGTCCGTTGTCCAGATAATGGCGTTGGTTTCAGGATCGCGCTTTAATTTCGGACGACCATTTTCATCCAGCATGGCACGACCTGTTTTTGGATCCTCGTTGACCGGAAGAAGATAGGGAACGCCCGGACCCATTTCCGCAGCACCAGCCACTACCGCTTCTGTTCCACGCGGATTACAGTTGGGGCAGTTGTTGAGGGTATACGGCGCTCTTGAGAAATAGTAACCGGCCACTTCCATCACCGGGCGATGGTTTTCTTTATTATGTCCACCGGGAGCATTGATCGACGACCAGGCGCCGGTCTTTTCGTCAACAACCAGGTCCTTATAAATAGTACCCGATGCAACTACCTGCTCTGCCCAGGCGGTAGTCCAGGCGCCGGGTTGTCCCGCAACTACTGGATACTCTGAGCTATCATCATTATTGATCATGGTAGCAGCGCTGTCCGCAGCGGAGTTTTCACAAGCGGTTTTCTCAGATACCATGGCACCAGGATTGAGCGGGTCTTCTTTGGTCAACGCCACACTCGGTAACAGATCGCATGGCAATGTTACCGTGATACCGCGCGAACGAGAGTCGCCCGAGAAAGCACCTTGCGGTCCGCGGCGCACCCAGTACGGATCAAACTTCAAGCTCGGTCCGCTATAAGCAAACATCCAGCCACCAGCCCAGCCTTCATTATTGTAAGGAGCGGCTTTCACGTTGGTATCCAGTGGATTAGTACTGAAAACGGACAATGAGGAATTGTCCACCTGGTTACGCAACTGGTTGGCATGAATCTTACCGCCTTTACCTACACGCGCTGCAATGGGTACGAAATGGTACAGATCATTTCGGGTAATCGGACCGGGTTTGACGTGCGTGCCATAACGGAACCCGCGCACAGTAGCGAGATCGGACTTCGACCACCAGCGGATGGCATCGGCGATCCAGTCATGCGAACTGCCTTCGATAGCGGCCGGCATGGCATCCGGATCACTACTGTATTTTGCTTCGTCGGTATAACCGGCACGATGCAGAGCTTTCTGGGTGGTGCCCACTACGTCGTCCAGCGAACCCACCAGGCAGCTTTCATTCAGCTTGCTCCAGTAAGGACTGGCACTGGTGCACGGTATACTGGCATCAAACTCGGTCGTAAAGGGTGCACGAACCTTGGCAACTTTTTTCGCCACCCCTTTGTGTTCCTTGATACGGTCATCGATACGGTGAGGCGTAAACTCCCAGTCGACCACCTTTCTGTTGCGAATTTCCAGTTCCAGTTCACCGATCATCGTACCATCCTGACCTTCTTCGATTAACAAAGTGGTGCCAGTACGGCTCAGGTTGGGAATTTCAATGGGACGCACACTTTCCTCGTGCATATCGGAGTTCATAATTACGTCGATGTGATTGTCACCATCCAGTTCGGGAAACGTGCTGACCATTTGAATATTGGCACCCACTTCGATTTCGGTAATCAGTACCACGAGGTCGACGTCCTGCGCACGCACTTCGGCCACGAACTTTGGCACTTCCCTGGCACAGTCAGTGAACTCGATACCTTCCACTACCCACTTACCCACCACCTGCGGGCCGCGGCGGGTGGTACAACCCACGATACCCACCCGAACGTTGCCGACTTTCTTGATAGCATAAGGTGGTAAAATACGCGTACCATTATCGACATACCATGCGTGCCAGGCGTTGTACTGGTCGGAAGTATGAACACGCGCCAGGGTGGCAGGGATTCTACCTTCGGGATTTGCGGCATCTACGAATGATGGATCTTTCGCATCAGGATCATCGATATATATCCCGGAGCTATCCTTGGTCGCAGTCTCATAGAGATTACTTGCCAGCGCACCCCAGCGATTACCTTTTGCGTTTTTACCCGTGCCTTCTCCAAACTCTTCCTTGAAACGTTCCGGACCATACACATACTCCCAGTTACCCGGCGCGAATGCATCTACGTCGAACATATCGATCACATCGAGCATCGCCTGGCCTTCGGTGTACAATGCCTCCCCGGAACCCTGGGTGGTATCACCGGTGTTGATCAACAACGAACCGCCACTGTCCTTTTTATCGTCACGAATTTTATTTATAACAGTAAACATTCGCGCCAAACCACCTTCCATTCGGCCGTCACCATCACTACGTAGATTGGGACGCGGAATAGTATGACCATGCAGGTCTCCCATATGGATTAAGGTGATCTCTTTTTCCTTGCCTCCGCCGTCTGCATGGCCTGGCAAAACATTCGCTCCACCAAGTGCAGCCACCATCGCTATAGTGAATGCTTGTTTCTTAAACCGCATAAATCCTCCTTATTAATATTTTATTTCCATTATGTACGGCATACAGCAGCCCGTGCGGAACAACAACGTTGATCCGCTATTCAGACTTTGTCTATGGTTTGGTTATGGAAGAGTGCTGGGACAGACTAAAAGACCCCTGTATTGGTACGGCATACAACAAGGCTTTTTCTCATCTTTTGCATTACCTCAATATACCGGATGTCGATAGTATTCCTGGCCCGGATCTTTGGCAACATCTATTTAAGTGGCGCTTTCAATAAGTTAATAAGCACATATCAATTGGCATGCAGGCATGGATTAATAATTCCGCATGAGCTGGATTAACCGTACTGGACTTTATCCATCAGGCGTTGAAACTGGAAGCCAATCTTTTCCAGCAACGATTTTTTAGTCGTGTAGCTAACCTCAAAAATATCGGCATGCTGACTGTTTTCCAGTAAATAATCGTCGCTGGTTTTAAGCTCGTCGACCAGATTGTTCTGTAATGCGCGGGTACCCGGCCAGCTTTCACCTGTCGATACTTTAACTATATCCACACTCGGCCGATGCTGGACAATAAAATCCTTGAACAGCAGATGAATGTCTTCGATTTCTTCGCGGAACTTGGATTTTGCTTCCCGGGTATTTTCCCCAAACATGGTTACGGTGCGTTTAAATTCCCCGGCAGTGAACTGTTCGAAATCAATGTCATGTTTTTTTAATACTTTGTGAAAGTTAGGTAATTGCGCAATAACGCCAATAGAGCCGATGATGGCAAACGGTGCAGCGAGGATGCGGGAACCGACGCACGCCATCATATAACCGCCGCTGGCAGCAACCTTGTCTACCGCAACCGTGAGCGGTATATTCTTGTCCCGAATACGCATGAGTTGCGAAGCCGCTAAACCGTAACCATGCACTACCCCGCCACTGCTTTCCAGGCGCACAAATACTTCGTCCTGCTCCCTGGCCACGGTTAGCACCGCGGTAATCTCCTCGCGCAAGGACGCCACCGCGGATGCGCGAATGTCTCCGTGAAAATCCAGCACGTAAATACGCTTTCTCTTTTCGGCTTCCTGCTTGCCTTTTTTCTTTCCCTTTTCTTTTTCTTTTTCCTGTTTTTGCAGTTTCTTGAGCTCATCCTTTTCCAGCATGCTGGCATTCAACGCCATTGCCATGTCTTCATATTTCTTGTTCAATTTTTTGATCTCCAGGGTATCCTTGCCTTCGCCCTGTTTGCGGCTCGCCATGGCAACTGCCAGCACGATAATTACCACGATTGCAATGACAATTGTTAATGTCTTCGCGAGAAATAACCCATAGTCAAAGAAAAATTCAGTCACTGTTTTTCACCATTATTATATTGAATTAATGAATGCCGGTTGCACTGACAACCAGGACAATACTATTGCGCATCACCGGTTCCGGTCTTTTTAACCCCCTCCATTGCCTTGGTCACATCAATGACCAGGCTCGCGGTGATCTTGCTTCTGTCGACCACACCCACAAAATTTTTCTGCTCGTCGATAACCGGCAGAAAATCGGTGTTCAGGCGTACCATGGTTTCCAGCGCCAGCCGGTTATTGGAGTCCGGCATGACCGCGTCATCCACGGAAATCCAGCCGGGCAATTTACTGAACGCTTGCCTGACCTGCTCACTCTTGCTATTGAGACTTTTTTCAAATTCCTTGTAAGCATCTTCGCCGCGGCTTTCCAAATGCAAATACAATGACCTGGCATCATAGACGCCGAACAGTTTCCTGTTTTCATCGTAAATTAAAACATAGCGTAAAAATCCTGCTGAACTCAGAGTGTCGAAATACTTTTCTATCGCCGGCCCGTAATAACGCCCGTAACCCAGCTGGAACTCGATGGCTTCAGTCTTTTTCCTGATCAAGTCGGGCAATCTTTCTACCCCAGCTTTAACTCCCCGTTCTATAGGACGCACCAGATCTTCCTCGCGCTGGACGAAACGTGCCACTTCTTCCACCTTAACTTGCGGGGCCTCAAGAACTGAAAATGTTATGGGATTTTTCGTTGCTTCAACAATTTGTTGCGCCAGTTCCATTTCTATACCGGCTAGGTTAAACTTTGTGATCTTACCTGTAGCAAACAACCACAACGCGAGAGGCACCACGATCAGAATCAGATCCATGGGTTTTATTTCGTACTTGCCGCCGCTTTTGACGCGAATCAGCATCGCAAGCACGAAAAGCACCGCTCCCACCACGAGAAACAGGACGACATCCGCGACATTCAGGGCGCCCGACGCTGCTGTTTCCATTTATTCCTCCATCACCAGATTCCTGTCACCCGCTCTGCTTTTTTCTTCCGCTACAAGCACAGTTCCTAATAGTAGCAACTATCACCCGGCGAGCGAAGCGAGGAAATCCAGTCGGTTGCTCTCCAAATAGTATTATTGCGGTTCAGTTAGCCAATTAATATACTAGGCCAATTGCTAATTCCGGATTCCACACCACCTTATGGATATGATTGCCAAGCCAGGTAACGACGCGCCAGATACCGCTCAAGACACAGTAGCGGATACAAACCGAATAAAAATGACAGAATACAGTCATGGATCCGGTTGTGGCTGTAAAATCGCACCTAAATTGCTGGAAGATATCCTGAAAACCCAGACATCCTTGCCCATCGATCCCCGCTTGCTGGTGGGTAACGACACGAAGGACGATGCCGCTGTTTATGATTTAGGCAATGGCAAATCTGTAGTGAGCACCACCGACTTCTTCATGCCCATCGTTGACGATCCTTTTGAATTCGGACAAATCGCCGCAACCAACGCCATCAGTGATATCTACGCCATGGGTGGTACACCGCTCATGGCAATTTCGATCTTCGGCTGGCCCATTGACAAGCTCGGTGCCGATGTCGCGTCGCAGGTTATCGAAGGCGGTCGCCGCGCCTGCCAGTACGCCGGCATACCCCTGGCCGGCGGCCATTCCATTGACGCACCGGAACCCATTTTTGGGCTGGCCGTCACCGGTCTTGTCGACAACCGACACTTGAAACGCAACAACCAGGCACAGGCAGGCTGTAAACTCTACCTCACCAAAGCGCTGGGGATCGGTATATTAACCACCGCGCAAAAGAAAAAACTGTTAAAAGCGGAACATGTGCGTATCGCGCCGGAAACCATGTGCCAGCTAAACAAGGTCGGCGCGGAGTTTGCCAAGCTGCCATCGGTGACTGCCATGACGGATGTCACCGGGTTTGGGCTCATGGGGCACCTGGTGGAAATCTGCGAAGGCAGTAGCGTCAGTGCGGTAATAGAATATGACGCAGTGCCCAAACTACCGGAAGTAGAAAACTATCTTGAGCTAGGCTGCTCTCCCGGAGGCGCCCAACGCAACTTCGACAGTTATGGGCATAAACTCGGCCCCATGTCCGAGCAGCAACGAAAGATATTATGCGATCCGCAAACCTCCGGCGGATTGCTCGTGGCCGTCACACCAGAAGGTGAGTCTGAATTCCAACAAGTCGCCGCATCCCATGGCTTTCAACTGAATGCTATCGGTGAATTGAATACCAAATCCAACAGTAGCAATTCAATCCTGATTAACGTGGTTTGAGTTTATGGAACTGCCACAAATAGACGACTACCAACAACTCTTTGTTAGCGACACTCCCCTGCTGGACGTGCGCGCACCCGTGGAGTACCAACAGGGCGCATTCCCGACCGCGAAAAACCTGCCGTTGATTAACGATATGGAACGTCACGCTATTGGCATTCGCTATAAAGAAATGGGTCAGGACAAAGCAATCGAACTGGGACATGAACTGGTCAACGAAGAAATCAGGGAACAGCGTATTAACGACTGGGCCACCTTTACCCGCCAGCATCCGGAAGGGGTATTGTATTGTTTTCGCGGCGGCATGCGATCCAAAATCAGCCAGCAGTGGATCTATGACAATACCGGCGTCATTTACCCTCGAGTCAAGGGCGGCTACAAGGCGCTGCGTCGTTACCTGTTAGATGCACTGGAAGTCTCTGCCGCCCAAATAGAACCCATTATTCTGAGTGGTCGCACCGGTTCCGGGAAAACGTTACTGTTAAATCGCATTCGCCAGAAGATTGATCTGGAAAATATTTATCATCATCGTGGTTCAGCGTTTGGCAAACATGTCACACCGCAACCCAGCCAGATCGATATTGAAAACAAACTCTCCGTAGAACTGCTCAAGTTTCGTAGCAATAACATTGTTAGGTTAGTTCTGGAAGACGAAGCCGCTGCCATCGGCTCCCGGCGGCTACCGGTTTGCATGGTCGGCACCATGCGCCGGTCACCACTAATTATTCTGGAAGCCAGTGTTGATGAACGGGTGGATAACATCTTCCAGGAATACATCGTGGAATCGTTGGCGGAATACCAGAAATTACTGGGCAAAACTCAGGGCTTCGATATCTGGGCTGCCGGTTTGCTGCGGGCACTGGAAAAAATCCAGCGCCGCCTGGGTGGACTGCATTTCAAGGCCATTAATTCCATTATGGAGTACGCGATTGACAGACACCGCAGTTCCGCTGAGTCGGAACACCACAAGGCATGGATTCGCGCACTGTTGGTGGAATACTATGATCCCATGTACGACTATCAGCTTGGAAAAAAAACCGAGCGCGTCATTCATCGTGGCGAACAGGAAAGCGTGCTGGATTATTTAAAACGGGAGCACGGTATTAGCTAACTGCAATAAAACTATTTACCTCCCAGGCGACAGCCCTTTCCTGCAATACCACGACCATCCTTCCTGCAAATACAGTACTGAGTTTGTGTGTTAACTAACACGTATAATAAGTATGGTGAAAAAAAACCGGAAATAACGCAGCTTGGCACTAAAGAATTTTCTCCTGCCTTCGATACATTAGCATATCCTAATATTTTAATTTTTCGATATTTTCGATATAGCCTTATAAACAATACATTTTGGAGACAAGTTGTATGCGTAACTCTCTACTACTCTTTGCGATCGTTTGGTTTAACCTGGTGATAGCCACGGCTAGCGCCAATAACAATGGCTTCCCAGGCCGTGAGGAATTTCCCGACATCCCGGTTTTCGAACTTGCCGATTTGAAAAGCAAAATTAATCAAGTAGTCGTTGTGGACACTCGCTCCAAATACGAGTACGACACACTGAGAATCAAAGGCAGTCTCCATATACCCGTTGCGGCAAAAAGTTTTGAGCAGCAGGTGCAAAAAATCAGAGCCAACACAGACAAACCCATCGTTTTCTACTGTAATGGCCGAACCTGTTATAAATCTTACCTGGCGGTCAAAAAAGCAACCGACTTCGGCATCAAGAATACTTTTGCGTATGACGCGGGAGTCTTTGAATGGGTAAAAGCCCAACCAAAGCAAGCTGAATTGTTAGGTAAAAGCCCCGTAACATCTGAACAACTCATCGATTCGAAAATTTATCAGGCGCGTTTACTCGATCCCAATGAGTTCAGCGAGCGCATACTTTCCAGCGGTACCAGTTCCATGGTGCTCGATGTACGTGACATGTACCAGCGCGCCGGTGTAGGTTTTTATCCCGGGAAAGAACGCTGGGTCAGCCTCGACGACAAAGCCAAACTCACCAAATACCTGGAGAAGGCTAAGGCGAAGAATAAAACCCTGTTTATCTATGATGAAGTGGGCAAACAGGTGCGCTGGTTGCAATATGCATTGGAAGACATGGGCATCAAAGATTACTACTTTATGGATAAAGGCGCCAAGGCATACTACGCATCTATTTCCAGATGGAAATAAGAAGTTAACAAATAAAAATTACGCTTGGAGAGCAATTGCTGCCAATACCTGGTCTACCCGTTATTGACGCATTGTTCTCCTTGCTTTCTTACGTAACAGTCTGCAACATAACCGGGTAACCAATTGTATGCCGCAACGTTGCATTAATTAAGTCTGTTCTCGGTGATTTTGTTTAGTGTGTTTCGTGACTGGTGATTTTATCTATTGCCTTAAGTAACAACTCACGATTGTTTTCGTCGTGGAACATATCGTTGTGTCCACCACTGAGCTCAATTAGAGTACTGTGGTTTGGATATGCCTGTTGCAGTTCCAGTGTGTGTTCAAAAGGAATTACTTCGTCGTCACGACTGGCGAGAAATGCTATCGGTAGCGGATCAAGCAAAGCGATGTGTTGTACAGGGCTATAGGTGTTATTAATAGTCCATGACAACGGCCACTGAAATAACCAGGTCAGCCAGCCTCTAGCAAGAACGTCTCGGGATATTTTTCGGAAATCACTAAAGCCCGACACCAGAATTAAGCCAGATATTTGTGCTTTGACGGTGCTGTTTGCTACCGGGTAAACCGTCAGACTCGCCCCGAGACTTTGCCCCATGACGATAAAGGGTTGCTCCCCCTTAAAATTGTCTACTGCGTACTTTATCGAGATACCAACGTCTTCAATGATACCCTTCAGTTCGCTTTCCCCTTCGGATTTCCCATAACCTCGGTAATCGACAGCAAAAACATCGTATCCATGAGCGGGTAGCCAGTAGACTGCTGCGGTATGCGTGCTGATATTTTGCGCGTTGCCGTGAAAAAATATTACTGTGCCTTTTTTCTCTGTTGTTGCAGGTAGCAACCAACCATGCAAGGTCAATTCATCGGTTGTCGAAAAATAAACATCGCTGTAGTTCACGCCAAATTCTTTTGGCTCTACCAGGTGTTTCTTAAGAGGGAAAAACATCATGCTGGTGCAGCCCGTCATGGCAAACATCAGTAAAGCAACAAACAGTACACGATAAACCATCAACAAATTCTGAAATAAGTAATTATTATTGGTATTGTTGTTAGACACTAAAACTTCCTGAATTTATAGTTGGAAACTGGCTATTGTCGACTTGGCTGGTTTTCCAAACTGCTTGCAACGTCGGATTGATCTACTCTATCGAGCAACACAATGCATCAGGTCAGCTTTCGGCAGTAACTTTCCCTCACAAGGCAATGGCCAATACTATGGCAGTAACACCAATAGCTATGGAAATTGCGGATAAAATACGATTGTTACGCACCGCCAACACCATATTACTATTGTTTAACGCCAGTTCTTCGATAACCTGTGCCTGCCGTTCAATCAGGCTCGCCATTTCATCCAGCCGCTGTGAGTCTGGCTGAACATCAATAATATTAGTGTCGGTTTTAGTGTCAGCGTTAGTTTGAGAGTCTGCCTTCTTTTCTCTAATAACCCGAATAATATCCGCCGCAGCAGAAATAATGCCTGGCGCCGCTGCCAACACCGCGCCTAGTGGAAAAGCCATAAAACCTCCTTTTGCCAGGAATTCCAATACCTTTTCAATATTCTACTCAGGATACGATTAAGACACCAAACAGCTGGATAAAGAAAATGTGTTTTCAGGTTATTATTACCTAATACCAGACAAGGTGTTTTTTGAACGATAATCAGATGCTTTGATTATCAGTTACCTGTCACCGGTATGAACCCGGAATATTCAATACCTGACAACATTACCATTTCCCGGTCCCAGGTCGCTAGATCATCCCGATTAAACTGGTTAATGTGATTGTGACCGCAGGCACGGGCCATCACCGCCATCAGCTCTACTGAGGCAGTTAAGAAATTCTTTAAGCGAACAGCTGCTTCATCCACATTAATTTTGTTGCGCAACTCGGGCTTCTGGGTGGCAATGCCCGACGGACAATTGTTGGAATTACAGATTCTTGCCGCAACACAGCCGATTGCCTGCATGGCACTATTGGAAATCGCAATCCCGTCAGCACCAAGCGCCAGTGCTTTAACAAAATCCATGGGCATACGCAGTCCACCGGTGATGATCAGGGTAACTTCACCACTTGCACCCAGTGTATCCAGGTAACGACGCGCCCGAGCCAGCGCGGGGATAGTCGGTACACTAATGTGGTCGCGAAAGATTTCTGGAGCGGCACCGGTTCCACCGCCACGACCATCTAGAATGATGTAGTCAGCACCCGCATCGAGAGCGAACTGGACATCCTGTTCAATATGGTTGGCGCTAAGTTTAAAACCCACCGGTATGCCGCCAGATACTTCGCGAACCCTGTCTGCAAATCGTTTGAAATCATCCACTGTACTCATGTCCGTGAACGTTGGAGGCGATACGGCTGGTACTCCTTCCGGAATCTTTCTGACCTGGGATATTTTACCTATGTTTTTATTTCCCGGCAGATGACCGCCGGTACCGGTCTTGGCGCCTTGTCCGCCCTTAAAATGAAATGCCTGAACTTTACTTAGCAACGCTTCACTGTAACCAAATTTGGCGCTGGCCAGTTCATAGAAATAACGGGAATTTTCCGCCTGCTCTTCCGGCAGCATGCCGCCTTCACCTGAACAAATTCCAGTGCCCGCCAACTCAGCCCCTCTTGCCAGCGCGATTTTTGCTTCTTCAGATAATGCGCCAAAACTCATATCAGAAACAAACAGGGGGATCGCCAGCTTCAACGGCTTTTTGGCTTTCGGTCCAATCACCAGTTCAGTGGCAACAGGCCGATCCTCCATCAACGGTTTGTTCGCCATCTGGGCAACCATGATTTGGATGTCATCCCAGTGCGGCAACTGATGACGTGGCACACCCATAGACGTCATCGGTCCGTGATGACCAAGCTTGGCCAAGCCTTCCCTGGCCAGTTGATGAATTAATTCCACGGTTGGTTCTTCTGGAGTTGCAACAGCCTTTGGTGCGTCATTTGAACGTGCCTGAACACCAGGCCCTTCCTTGCCTACCTGTTCATCGGAAAATTGTTTATGACTTCCATCACAGTAAGGCGGTGTCCTGGTGTGTTTACACATACAAATGTATGCGTCCTTTTCATCAGGGGTAAATGCAACTGGCTTGATTGTTGTGCTGGCATGTGAACCGTCACAGAATGGTTGATTCTGCGATCGCCCACAAGCACAGAAATAATATTCTTCAGCTTTTTCAAAACTGACTTGCTTTGGTTTATTGTCGGCAACAATCGGTTTAGACATGGAAATACCTCTTTTAATGTTTCAGCTTCATTGAGTTCGTCACAAAGTTATGCATAAGGAAACAGGCGTGATTTGTTTCGCTATGACCCGCTAAACTTTCATTTTTCTAACAATAAAACCACATTGCCCTTTTTGTGGCCCGTGTCAACATAGCGGTGAGCTTCGACCGACTGTTCCAGCGAGTAAGCTTTGTCAATAACAGGCTTGATCTTGCCCGTTTCAGCAAGCTCCTTAAGAAAGACGAGATCTGCACTCTTTTCGTTATCTGGTCGTAAACCGGTAAATATAATGCTGGCATTTTTGTTACTAATCTTTGCAGTCAATAACATTTGCCACACAATCGCCCAGGTGAGCACTGTTAAAAGATAAATTCCGCCTGGCTTAAGCGAACCTTTGCAACGCGAAAACGAACTCTTGCCCACTGTGTCAAAAATGATGTCATAGGTTTCACCGTTTTGGGTAAAGTCTTCTTTGGTGTAGTCGATAACCCTTGCAGCACCCAAAGATTGCGCCATCTTCACATTGGCGGTACTACACACTCCGGTAACTTCCGCGCCCAGGTAAGCGGCAAGCTGTACGGCAGCGGAACCGACAGAGCCGGAAGCGCCGTTGATCAATACTTTTTGCCCGCTTTGAATCTTTCCAGCATCCCTCAGGAATGGCAACGCAGTTAAGCATCCAGAACACACACTGACTGCTTCACCAGGGTTTAAATTATCTGGTTTTAATGCCAGCGCCCCCTCTTCAGGTAAACAGATATATTCGGCATGGGCGCCAAACTCGGCGCCGGTCGCGCCGAACACCTCGTCGCCTGTTTTAAAGCGTATAACATTTTTGCCCACGGCTTCGATCTTTCCAGCCAGGTAAGAGCCTAGCGTATTAATCTTTGGCTTGAAGAGGCCCGTAGCAAAACGCGCTACGAAGGGCTTGCCCTTGCGAAAGGTGCAGTCCTCCGAGGAAACGGTTGCAGCATATATTCTGATGAGTACTTCATTGTCTTCAGGAACCGGTTTTTCCAGTTCTTGAATCTGAAGAACATCCGGTGCCCCATATTCTGTGTAAACGATGGCTTTCATAGTATTCATTCAATGTGGCACCAATTAGCCAGGTACAGTAATCCATTTGAATAAGGTTATTTTATTTATCATTAACCCGGCATCTCTACCAATTCTGATACCTCGAGCGATCCGCCAATTTCAAGAAACGGGCAGGCTTTTGCGATCGTCAGCGCTCCATCCATAGATTCCGCTTCAATTATAGTGTAGCCAGACATAGTTGATGACCCTCCCACGGTGACAGTCCCATCAGGATTTACTGTACTCGTATTTTTCAGCGGATTAGCAGGGCTAACTGCTGAGTCACCCAATGACGTTAACCAATCCATATATTTCGCAAAGTGTCGCTTACCTTCCTCTGGGCTAGAGGGCTGGTCGCCGCCCAGATAAACAATAACGTATTGTGTCATTTGCATTTCTCCCTTGCTGGATTTAATCCCTAATAGGCATTAGCGTCCGAACTATTCATTTGACTGGCAAGACTTGTGTCACCGAATGCGATAAGCCGAATGACATGCAACACACGCGGCAGTGACATCCGTCAATGCACCGTATGCCGCTAATGCGTCGCCTTCTTGAGCCTTTAGCGCAAATCGACTGGCAGCTCGATGCATTTTGTTACCCGCGTTGCGCATACCTTCCGGCATGAATTTAGCCATATGACTCGCACCATGGGACTCCAATGAGCTCATACCAATGCGAGATTCAGCGACTTCGGCTGCTTTGTCCAGTAGCCCTTTTGACATATTCTCGAGTATCTCATTGATCGCCGCCAAGTGATCGCGCATATTCGACAACATATGCTTTTGCATCATATCCGGCATCTGGACAAATAGCCTGGGATCTTCATCAGCAATCGACATATTGCTGAAACACAACAGAATAATGACTAACAACACATAAAGGCTTTTCTTCATAGCTATTTTCTCTCGCGTTTGATAACACTCGCAAACAGCAAATTCTCAGCCGAGTCCGCCGTCTACACTAATGTGCGCTTGATATATTAATTACGCACCCTTGTCATACACCCAACATTGGCAATTTTTTTCGAACGTGATAGGTAAACGACAAAGCAATGCAATGTTTTAGCTCCCCAACTGGAACTTCGTCATTTATATCAAATATAATGGCTCGATTGCCTTCAAATTTTAATTTATCTCTATAAAGCTCTTTGAAAGTATCCACTAGCTTAGTTTTGCAATGGAAATACATGGCATATTGCATGGGATTTAATTTGCTCCAGTCCATTCTTACAGTGCTACCACCCTTTACAATGTAACTCGGCTGCCCCCATTTTATAGTTTCTTCTACTCCACCTACACCTTCTGTTTCTGACGCAGCATCAAAAACCAATTGGCGAAGAAATAACATTCTGTCTCGTATATGTTTTGGGTAACTGTTAAATATACGAGCGACATCTTTGTTTGTGATTTTTTTCATCGCAATTTCCATATTACACTGGTCTTCGCCGCAAATAACGGACGCCTGTATAATGCACGCTGCGCCTGATTAGCTATCTCCATATTGAGCTGGTGATTGATGTGTCAAGCTCGAGGTGATGGATTTACCCACTTTCCCTAAGGAAAACTCACACCTTTCATAGTATCACACCGTTTCCAGATTTTTTTTAGATAATCGCTTGAATTGCCAGTGCCTTTAGTCGGTTTAGGTGACATTCATTCCCTGCTCTTTATCACCTTGAACGGCATTACTACCATCTCCTTGCACCAGTTCCCGCCGGAAAGCTTCGTCAAAGGTTGTAGATGGTTTCTTTTTTGGCATCTTTAGCCTCCTCTTAAGCCTCTCAGTAAACGTCTACTTTTCGTGGCGGCTCGGAAAGCTAACAACAAGCTTCGCTACGGAGTGCCACTATGCGGTAATGAGTAAAAGTGAATGTCACGATTACTAAATTCTTGATTCAATTACTCTCAATAAAATTCAAGATTTCCTTAAATTTTTCAATTTGTTCTTTAGCCTGCTGGTTTTTGACTTTTCTACCCGATAAGTTAGATTATCTAATTCTGAATTTGCAATTATTGGCAACCAATTTTCAACAGGAGTAAATGTTATTTCCTTACCAAAAATGCATTGATTTATTAGATGCAATGTTATTCTTTGAGGAAAGTATTTACCGAGTGTCATTGTATAGCTAACATATGACACATCGTATAATGGGATCCTGTCTTCTAAACTATTATTTTTCACTACAAATTCGTCTCCTTCCTCCCATACTTCATCCACCAAATCTAATATCAAGTATTTTAGATAAAGATAAATCGCTAACAAAGTTATACTAAACATCGAAAGTAGTATAATTATGTTGTTTGTTGACATATTTATGCCATAACTAAATATCGCGACAATCCCCATGAAAGAGATTAATATAATAACTGGGAAATTTATTTTATAGAAAGAAGTTCTTGTCGATGAAAGCCTAGTCACTTCTACTTAGTCTCATTAATTATAAAAGGCAATCCGCTATTGTCAGAAATATATTGCGCGTTTAATATATCTTGAAACATTCAACGATATTTTTCAGCGGCTGGTGAAAGAGGCGAGCATTTTTAAAAATATAGTGTTTTAACTAAGACCGTGACTCTTCAGGCAGTCCACTGGGTGCGCTGGCCAGCCCAGTTAACTTGATTCTTCTGTTCGATCTATTTTAAGCAGCAATTGAATATGAAATGTAGTACCTACATCAATATCGGAAGTCACCGCCAGCTGTCCCTGATGCTGTTCGGTAATAATAAAGTACGCAAATGACAGCCGCTTACCCGCATCGTAACCAACTTCAGCTGCATCTTTTTTAACGAATGGTTCAAACAAAAACATTAGCTCTTCATCAGTTAAACCAACACCATTATGCTGGATTTTAATCCAGAAGCTGTCATAACTCACATTCATCTGGATTTTGACGATGGGCTTGTGACTGGGGTCATCCACCTTACTCAGAGCATCATGGGCATGGCGTAACAAACTGAGTAATGCCTGCTGCAGCTCAGTGACATAACAGGGTATCATTGGCAGACCTTTTTCATAGTCTCTTTCGATCTGTATGTCTGCGAATTTGAGGCCCGACGGCGCCGATAACACATCACCAGCCAATTCCAGGGTATGCTCCATAACGTCGACCATATTGGCAAGTTGGATTCTGTCACTGCGCCCACGGGCGAAATTCTGCAAATTTTTGACAATGGATGCCATTTTTTCACCTTTCTCATTAGCGTGAGCCAATAAGCTGGTGAGTTCTTCAGGCATACCATTGCTCGTGACTTTATTGATGTATTGACCGCTACTGGAAAGCAAATGCTGAAAAGCTCTTAAATCGAATAATATTGATTGTAGCGGCGTGTTAATATCATGAGCCATTGACGACGCCAGTTCACTCATGGAAGACATTTTGTCATTTTGAATGAGCATATTCTCAGCCATCATTTTCTTGGTCACATCATCAACCAGGATAACTACCCCTGGCTCAATATGATCCTGCAGTGGATAGATGGTGATGTCATAATAATATTGACCACGCTGACAATGTTTGATGGTGATCGTTTCGTTCTTATCTATCGCATCGTTAACCTGTTCTGGCGACACAGTAATAGCCGGGTAGGCTTCCCACAGCTTTCCGCCCAGAACACTTTCTGCTTTAACGCCGGTAATATCTTCCGCCTGCTTGTTCCATTGGATAACTTTTCCATCCTTGTTGACACCAACCAGCATCAATGGCATGGATTCCAGAATGTTCTTTATATAGGACTCGGAAGCACGCAGTCTGGATGCGGTACTCACGTGCATGTTTATCTCATTTTCCAGCAGCGTATTGGTTTCTTTAAGGAGACGATTGGACTCATCCAGTGTTGCTGTACGTTCCTGCACACGCAACTCAAGTTCACCGCGGATCTTGTGCAGCTCCTGATTGGATTTACGTAATTTTCGCCGCGTGATAATCAGAGTAACGACGGCAATAGACAACAGCAGGATCAGTGTACCACCGGACCAGTTGGCGATATGCTGCCAGTTGGTCGAACCATCCGGCCGCCTGAATTCCATCCTTATGGCGGCATACAAAGGCTGGCTTTGCAGAACTGAGGCTATAAATAACAGGTATCTAATCATTTTGAACAATATCTTCTTACTCAATAACAGCCGCACAGGCATTCATGGATAGACCAACATCCATTTTGTGTTTTCTCTCGATATAAAATTCACCTTTCAGGGCGTAATCTCGACTCGCCAATACTTCCTCATTGCTGTACATATTATATCCAAATCTTCTTCTGGATTGATTTTATCATAAGTGGTTGATTACGAATATTCTTTACATGAAAGGATTGGTGGAATCAGACGTTAAAACACAGATATAGAGTTGATAGCGGCATGTATATCACAAAATACTCAGTGGGTCTTCGCATTATAACAACTAAGCCAATTAATTGGTCGAACGCCAAAATACCCGGTTGATCAATGCGCCGTGACGAGAAGAACACCGCGCTAATGCGAGTACCTAGCCCCCGCTCAGGGCCTGAAATATGTAAACAGTTCCATCCTCCGGGACACGATCAGAAAGCTTTTTTCTATCGATTAACAGGTTGATTGATACTGAGATTTACATGCCGACGCAGCGCCCCCTGTTCATCAAGCACATAGTCGGTGAAGCCCGGGGCAATCTCGTTGATGGCGCTCAAGACCTCGGCCACCGATCCGGCGGGCACGATAATCGAGCGGTTTTCTAACTGCGGAAAGAAGTGGTAAAGATGTTGCATCTTTTCAACGGTAGGCATGGCGTTCAACCAAAGCGTACCGAATACTCCGGTGGAAAATTGTGGCCGAGGCATTGCCAGGTTTCACCGCGGTCTTCTGACAGGTAGACATTTCCCGTCATACTGCCAAAACATAAACAATTACCGGCTACATCGAGACTATGTCTCAGCACGATGTTGCAGGCATTGTCCTGCGGCAGACCGTTTCGGAAAGACTGCCATGACTGCCCGCCATCGGTGATACTGTAGCACTCACTAATCGTACTTTGAACTTGGGAATTTCATGTTTTTGGAATACCCGCAACAGTACCCACTACTACTAAATTCAGCACCTCATCTGAATCGAATAAAATAAATAGATTCCGACTCCTGACTAATAATCACTATGCGACTCACCGGCCCCGGGTGCGTAGCAGATTGTGCCAGTAGCGATGCTGCCGTAGGGCGTTCCATTGCAGGTGTCCGGCACGCTGTCATAATAGTTATCAATGGTGTCGATTATTGAGCTATTAAAAATATCCGGACAAAGAAAATTCCCCTGATGGCGGGAGTTCATATGAATGTGCGCCTGGAAGCCTGGCACCAGCACCATCTCACCAATTTTTTGTCCTTTGGTTACTTGCTCACCCACTACTACCTGAATATAAGGCGCATAATAGTTGTGATCACCATTACTGCATAACAAACCGGCCATGGGCTCAATTGCCAGCTCCAGTTCAAATAGCGCCCCGTCTTTTTGTGCATAGGCCATGTGGATTTTGTATTGATCACGAAGCCCATCCGCATATACAAAGCATTTGTCGACCAGGCTGATAATGCCATCGACAGGCGCAATGATGTCCACGGTCTCTGGCGTACTGGTTTGCGAAAACACCACATGGGCGCCGTTATGGTAGCAGGTGGAATTGGAGCCCGGCATAGGCGCCACCCCATCCACCAGGTTACCCAATTCGGACAAAGTGACAACAAACGTGTCGGTAGGCAACGCATTGATCTGGGAAATATCCGGCAGATCGATTTCACATTCGCCACGCACGCCCGTTAACGTGCCGTGCTGAGGATGCTCCCCTGTCATTTCATAGTTCCCGATAAAACTCATGGCATCAGTAGCGAACGTTAGGCTTATAGTCAGGTCGCCATCAACGGTAGTAGCACCCAGGCTCATTTGCTGCCCGCTGGCAGTGCCGGTTCCTTCGATAGCTTCTGCACTGCCCACATTCAAAGTGAAATTGACGTCACTGTCATTTTGTTCAATACGCATGGGAAATGGCAGCATACCCTCGATTGTCACGCAGTAATCGCCACTGAAATCCGGCTGTGGTTCTTCCTGCTCGACGCAGTAGCCAAGCAATAACAATATGATGAGGATAATTAGTAATAAAACAGCAAGTAAATATTTAGGCATTTGCTTTTTTTTGTTACATACTGAAATATTCTAAGTACATTTGAAAATCTCACCCAGCCCCTCTTTTATAAAGAGGGGCGTTATTCCTGGCCGCCGACAGGCAGAAATTAATCGGCCATTACCGCGTTAACACCTATGGTTATAATTTTTAGAAAGCACAATCCCATTTCTTGATGGCTTCTAGATATTTTTCCATATTATGGTCTTCTACAGCGTCGATACCTGATTCACGCACCGCTTCCACCGCCCCATCAATCGCATCCAGAAATCGGAACCATAAGCCTGGGTCGTCGCAGATTTTTTTCTCTTCGGAAATGTAATAAAACGAACCGACGTGACTGTATCCCATCAACCGAGCCGGAACACGGGTGACGATGTCATTATTATTCTGGAAACGGAAGAACCGTCGCCCCGCCTCCACATTGAAGATTCGGGAGGTTTCCAGAGTCATGGCTCGTGGCTGTCCAAAGGTATACACGGACATGAAAGGCAAATCTTCATGTATCAATTTAGCGGCACCAATGGTTGCCATGGCACCACCAAGGCTATGCCCAGTGAGGAACAACGGCCGACGTTTCGATCTTCTTAATTCCTGGTACAACTCAAACAGGGGCGTCCACACATCATGCAGAGAGTACCAGAAACCTCGATGAAAGCCACCGAACAAGGCGTGTTCCTGGAAGGCATTCAGGTTATCAAGCCAGTCGGCCACTTCGTCGGTACCGCGAAACGCCAGGCAGAAATAGTCATCATGCTCAATCAGCGCTGCCTGCGCACTGTTTTTTGACTCCCCTCTTACGGAGCGAAATTTCGGATCTTCATCTTTTAGGTCCTGGAGAATCTTTGCCTCATCCGGAGTATCGCTATTACCTTTCTTGTGATAAACCGCCTTGGCAATTCTCGCCATCCAATAAGCATTGCCTTTACTTAAACCGGTTTTGTAGGGTTCGACTTTATTCATGACCAACTCTCCTTTTCAGTATGAACTATTGAATTTAATTACCGGGTGAATTTTTAGCCTGTTATATTCTTTAGCCCTTCAGATAGGAAACTGCAGCTATAGAAGAATGTCGGCAGCCTGTCTTATTTAAAATTCCTGTAGCATATATCGAGTATGGTGAGCCCAACACAACTGCCCCAACTTTTCTCTAAGTATAGAATCATTCGGCGAATTTGCCATGGTTGCAGGCTGCTATATAATTAAACACAACCTGACTTTTTACCCGCCATCATTTTTCCCACCAGAAGCCCACCGATAAACTAAGACACCACGCACCAGTCAATTGTTTAGTGGATGCAACCCTGGCACAGTGATGACTTGAACTATAAACAAGACAATGCACAGAAAACCGGCATTGCTTTTACAGCTGCCGCCTCATCCGGATTAGACTTTTGTGCAATCTTGCCAAATAATAGAAACTCTGTTGGCAGTGAACTATTTTTGCTACGATGATGCTTATTAAATTAAAACAGCTGTTAAAAATACGCGCGGTGAAGCTCGCACTGGAGAT
>Ga0209742_10000429_pt1 | contig 22642 bp, 18 predicted proteins | sample DeeMarSeWOR38_10_FD_187462 | JGI IMG/M metagenome (GOLD analysis project Ga0209742, IMG submission 187462) | Marine sediment microbial communities from White Oak River estuary, North Carolina - WOR-3-8_10 (SPAdes) (version 2) | ecosystem: Environmental > Aquatic > Marine > Intertidal zone >... | reverse complement strand
AGGAGATCGAAGACGTAATGAACCGGTTTACAGTAGCATTTGAAGCCGGTCATACCCGGGACTTAATGGCGTTATTTCCTGACGAGGAATATTCCAGCAGTTACGCAGGTCTAAACCGGGTAAAGCAGGGATATAAAGAATTATTTCAATCAAGCCAGGATCGACATCTGGATTTAAGCGCGTTCTTTTGGGAGCATGATTTCGATGAGGCTCGTGGTACAGCGAAATACAAAGCTGATATTAGCAAAGATAAAAGTGCTGGCGAGACCATAACGGCAAATCTTGATATCACCTTAAGAAGATTGATGGGCAAGGTATACATTACAGGCTTCAAGCTTAGCGACCGGGAAGTCGTCGCACATTCAACCAAAGCCGCACCCGCTACGAACAAGCAAGCGGTTGATGTGGCGTCAAAAAGCAAACCCAAACACCCCACTCCAGCGGAATTGCAGGATCTGGTGACGCAGTATATTACCGCCTATGAAACGGGCGATGTAACGGAGCTGATGCATTTGTTTGCCAATGCAACCTGGACATCCAGTCGTACCGGCCTGGTTGAAATGAAACAAAATTATCAAAACCTGTTCTCAACCACGAATGGGCGTGAGATGTTTGTGAAAAATATCAATTGGAATTTCAAGGATAAAAAAGCGTTAGGCACCGGTGAACTAGTTCTGTCCTACCACACAAAAGACGACCAACAAATAGTCACGCAAACGGGTAAAATTCGCTTCGTGGCCACCCGCCACGGAGATAATGTGCGATTTACACAAATGTTCCACATCGTTGAATAATCCAGCTTCAATCTGAATAATTCTGCATCCGCATCGTGTGCCATGTGTCGCGGTTATGCGAATTTCGCATGCGGCGTAACCGTTTGTAAACGAAAAACGCAAATTAACGAAATTCCCCAATAAAACTAATAATATTCATTACAATTTTTAACAAAATAAAGGTTGTAACACACTGTTTTTTGGACTATTTTAATCTGAATTTTTTAGTTCGTTGCTCGTCTTAAATAGCATGACCAGAGCTGAATGCTTAAGCCTATGCTAGCGCAACTACAATTAACTTAACCTTGTTGAGGAAAACCGGAATGTTAAAGCTCCCTCCCCTGATGTCTCTATTGGTTCCTGTTGCTCTCGCCAGTTTATTGATCCCCGTCCCAGGCCTGTCTGCAGCGGCAAAAGAAGGCAAGTTTTATGGCGCGATGATGACGGAGTATCCCGACTGGTTTAAGGAAAGTTTCCTGAATTTTCCGGATGATATAAAAGAGGCAAAATCCGCAGGCAAACGGTTAGTGGTTTTCTTCCACCAGGATGGTTGTCCCTACTGCAATGCCTTGGTAGAACGCAATCTTGCGCAGAAAAATATCGCCGAGAAGGTCAAAAAGAATTTTGATGTGATTGGCATCAATATGTGGGGTGATCGTGAAATTACCTATGTAAATGGCAAAAGTTATACAGAGAAAACCCTCGCGGCAGCCCTCAAGGTACAGTTTACTCCGACACTGTTGTTTTATGATGAAGATGGCAAGATTGTCTTACGCTTAAATGGTTATCGATCACCAGAAAAATTTAATGTGGATCTTGACTATGTAGCCCTGCATAAAGAAAAAGACACCGACTACCGCGCGTTTGTGAAAGCCAATCTACCGGTCACCAAGTCCAGCAAAGAAATGCACAATGAGGACTTTTTTGCCAAGCCACCCCACGATTTGACTGTCAGAGCGACTGATCAAAAACCCATAGCAGTATTTTTTGAACAAAATGACTGTCCAGATTGCGATACCTTGCATGAAAAAGTGTTACCGGACAAAACGCTGCGCACAATTATCAGTAACTTTAAAGTTATCCAGCTGGATATGTGGTCGAAAACCCCTGTTGTCACCCCGCAGGGTGAAAAAACCACGGCACGGGAGTGGGCCAATAAACTGGATATCAAGTTCGCGCCATCGATAGTCGTGTTTAACGAAAAAGGTGAGGAAGTTATTCGCACCGAAGGCTCATTCAAGGTTTTTCACACCCAGGGTATCCTCGACTACGTGTTGTCTGGCAAATACCTGGAGGAACCCAGTTTTCAGCGTTATCTCGCCGATCGTGCTGAACATATCCGCGAACAGGGAAAGGACGTCGATATCTGGAACTATGCCGGTCAGGCGCCTGGCGAAAGGTAACTGCGTTAAATATAAATTGAAAAAAGCCCCGGTATAGCCGGGGCTTTTTGGTTATACATTCTTTACATTGGCAACCGAGGAATTGTTTGGATCTTGCTGGCTGTGACCCGCTATCGCTCTTGCAAATATTGTGAATAGCTGTCGCAGAAGATAGGAAACCTCCGCATGGTCCTGATTAATAATCTGGAATTCTATTTGCGCGGCCACCCTGGTTATGTCTTCATATCCATATCCTCCGCCTGTACCTTTCACCTGATGGATCAAACCGCGCAGCACATCCCAGTCGCCTTTTTCGAATGCCTGTAACAAGTTATTTTTCATAGGCTCTAGACTATCTATATAGTTGTGCACCAAATCAATATAATCTGGATCTTCATCCAATATACTGGAATATAGTGGTTCCAGTTGATCCGGTTCCGACTCGATCGCCAAGTATTTTTTAGTGACTGTATATAGTTGCTCCTGATGTATGGGCTTGGTTAGAAATTCATTACAACCCACATGAAGACAGTTATTGCGATCCTCTTGCATGGCGTTGGCGGTGAGCGCAACAATCGGTACCGAATAGTCCGCGTCGCGCAATGCAGTGACTGCTTCCAGCCCACCCATCACCGGCATTTGCATATCCATGAATACCAGGTCAAATTCTTCTGCTTGCGCCCTGGTTATTGCTTCTGCGCCGTTACTTACCGCTGTTACGCTCGCTCCCATTTTTTCCAGGTTCAGCTTGATCAACCGCTGATTAATTTCATTATCTTCTGCAAGCAAGATATTGCCAGTCAGTTTTTCGAAACAAAAATACTCGTTCGAACATTTGTTGAATACCGGAATCTCGCTTTCACTATGAAACAGACGATTGGAAGTACCAAGATTTGTCGGTACATAAAAAGTAAAAGCACTGCCGACACCAGACTCTGACTCAAGCACTATGTCGCCACCCAGTAATGCGGCTAGTTGTTTGGAGAGTGTTAATCCAAGTCCTGTGCCACCATATTTACGGGTGGTCGACGCATCCGCCTGAGTAAATGATTCAAAGATCTTTTCCTGACTATCCTTTGTTAAACCAATACCCGTGTCCTTTACCACAAAATACAAGCGATCAGAATCGGATTCGTAATAGACGGTAATTTTTACATGGCCATGTTCCGTAAACTTGATCGCGTTCGAGCAGAGATTCAGCAGTATTTGCTTGATGCGGACATAGTCGCTATAAAAGTACTGCGGTAACGGAAATTCATAATGAATGGAAAAATCCAGCTTTTTCCTTTTCGCCTGCACGGCGATGATATTATTGGCCTCACTAAGCAGCCTGAACGGAGACTCCTTAATCTGCTCGATTTGCAGTTTGCCGGCTTCAATTTTTGATACGTCCAGGATGTCGTTTATCAAACTCAACAGATGTTCACCACTACTGATTATAGTATTGACGGAATCGATACGTTCTTCCATGGTTTGATCGCTGCGTAGTAGTGTTTCACCGTAACCGATAATCGATGTCAGCGGGGTGCGGATTTCATGGCTCATATTGGCAAGAAAGTCGCTTTTCGCGCGGTTGGCGTATTCCGCAGCGACTTTGTCACGAATTGCAGACTCGGTTTTGATCTTTGCGTTTTTCTCGGCCCTGCCAAGTAAAAACAGCAATAATCCACTGAACATTACTAGCAAAGTAATTATTGCATAGGTATTTGACCAGATTTCTTCCTGGTGCCTGGACAGGTAATCGTTGACCGGGATATCCACCAGTTCCCAGTCAGTATTAGCAACTGCATGGGAATGAATAATCATTTGCATATCATCTTCGCTGATTCGCAAGCGATCCGCAGGTAACAGATTCCTCGCGCCCCTGGAAGTTATTTCAATCAAGCCCTGGGAGTCGTTTTTAAGTAACATTAATTTATGCGCATACAATTCACTGTTATTGATAATCTGGGATATGATGTCAGGTGAGAAGCTGACGAAAAATATCGTTTGCTCATTCAGACCGATATTAACTTTCGCCATGATATCGAAGTGATACGCCAGGGGATTCGGGTGGATGTATATATCCGGTGCGTGGTGGCTACCGGAAAACTTTTTGATGTCTTTGCGACAAATATCCAGAATAAAGCCGTCAAAATCTTCCAGATAAGGTTCGCCGTTTTTGTTGGCAATGGTGACAGCTACCGCCGAGGGAAATTCAGCTTTCACATCGCGAACCAGTTCGTCATAGGCTTCAAGGTCATTGGGATTCTCAACCACATATTTAAGTCGTTCGGCATCTCTTTGCGCAAACAACTTGATTGCCTGGCGAAGATCGGTCACTTTCTGGGTGATTTGACTCGCGGCGCCAGTGACTGAGTTTTCTGCCAGGTTGTGCTGGTTTTCAATATATTCCTGTTCTCGGGTAGATGCGCTCCATAACAACACCAGGGCAGCAATTGACAGTATCGCAACTGTCGTAATCACAGTAATGCATTTCTGGGGATTAAAAGGATTGTTACATGCTAACAAAATACCATACCCTAACTGCCCTGCTTTGCAGGCTAATATATAGTTCTAGTTTTATGTCGGGATTTTAAGAATAATCAGCGAATCTTTCAGGCGGCTAACGACGACTCAAGATTTCACTATAGCTTGTTGTTTTATCGAATAAATCCAATGAAACTTTAGGCATTATTATTGGCTGAAATAGAGCCAGGCAGGAATAATGTTCTTTTATAACAATAGGATGTAATGTTTTCACAGAAATTACTGTAAGTTCTGGTCAGGCATGATGGCCTGTGTACCCTACACCAGGTAAGGTGCATCATCTGGCTTTGCGCAGTTGCATTTACCTAAAGCGCATTGAAAAATTCGATCATGCGTTGGCGAGTTTTCGCATCGGGCAAGCCGCCGAATCCCGCACTCATGTTATCCACCATGTGATGACGCTTAGAAGTTGCTGGTATGACGCAAGTAACTGAGGGATGGGAAACCACAAATTTCAGAAAAAACTGTCCCCAGCTTTCACAATCAAATTCTTTTGCCCAGTTGGGTAACGGCTTGCCCTTGACCTTGCTGAACATACTGCCGCGTTGGAAGGGCCGATTAATCAGGGTGGCAATACCCTTTTCCCCGGCAATGGGTAATAGCCGCGCTTCCACATCGCGGTTGGCAAGATTGTAACTGAACTGCACGAAGTCAAAAGCGTCTTCGGTTTCCAGGATGTTTTCCAAATCTTCATGAAAGCGCCCATGGGATGTGGTAATGCCGATGTAACGGATTTTGCCGTCTGCCTTCCATTGACGCAATGTGTCGAGATGTACTTCCCAATCCCGCAAGTTATGAATCTGCATAAGATCAAATTTGTTAACGCCCCACAGTTTCATGGAGTTTTGCATTTGCGACACGCCCTCGCGTTTGCCATCTATCCATACCTTGGTGGCGGAAAACAGGGCGCCCTTGTTTTTAACCTGTTTTAATAAATCACCAATGACTTTTTCCGATGAACCATACATGGGAGACGAGTCAATTAATGCCCCGCCCTTGTCAAAAAAGGCCTGTAACACGGGCAGTAACTTTTGCAGGTCTTCATCATCATACACATCAAAAGTACGTGATGATCCCATACCGATGACTGGAATTAGTTCGCCGGATTTGGGAATGGACTTCTTTATCGCTGGTTTATCCTTTGCCAATATCGGCGAGTTGAGTAACGGTAGACTGACGCCAGCAGCCATCATGGATTTCAGAAATTGCCGGCGTTTGACTGGCTTGTTCAGAATAGTCATGACTTATCCTCCATCTTGCGGAATATTGTCGGTGTCGCTGATTTTTTGCTGCCATTTTCCCATGCGATATGCCACCCAGGCCCAAAGCAACGAAAGCGGTACTGCAATTAACGCAATGTTGGCCGCCGACAGACCTGCTGATTTCATACCGGCATATACCCAGGAACTTAAGGCGTCGCCGCCACGATACACCGCGGTATCGATAAAGTTTTTCGCCTTATATTTGGTTTCCTGGTCCACCACTACGTATAGCATTTCCCTGGCCGGTCGCATAATCGCATAATTGCCTGCTCTACGAATCACCTGCACCACTATCAATACAAGCACCACGGGAGACAGGCTCAATGCCAGAAATCCTGCCGTCAGCAACAAAGGGATTATTGCCAGGGTCCACGCCAGACCAATCAATGGAACCAGGCGCCCGACAATTAACAATTGCAGCAACAGGGTTAGAATATTTGTCGCCAGATCGATGGTGGCAAACACGGAGGTGCGGGCGTCGGAGTCAGCAAAATTATCTCGAATAATCTGCGCCTGTTCAAAGTAGAGAAAGGTCGACAAGGTTGTAAACAGCAGCATCAAGGCACAGATGCCCAGCAAATAAGGAGAAGCAAATACCAGCTTGATACCGGCAATGATACTGCCGCCAAGCGGACGCTCCTGTTGCAGGGTGTTGGGTGATGCTGCAGTGGAGTTATTACGTATCGTGTCAGACCAGCGGATGATGCGTTTCATGCAGAACACAGCAATGAGTAACAATAGCGCGGACAGAATAAGCAGATTCACCTTGCCTACCGGCACTGCAAGAAAGCTGGTTAATGCCGGACCGCTGATCGCGCCGACGGTACCACCTGCCGCGATGAATCCGAACAAACGTTTGCTTTGCTCGTTACTATAAACATCCACCATCAGGCTCCAGAAGACGGAGACCACAAAGAGATTAAACACGCTGACCCAGACAAAAAAGACCCGGGCAATATAAACCTTGTCATAGTCCAGGTTGAATGCGAGATAAAACAGAACGAGATTAACAACAAAGAAATAATAAACGAGGGGCAGGAAGCGTTTGCGCGGATAACGTGAGGTGACCCAGCCAAACAGGGGTACGATGGCCAGCATGGCAACGAAAGTGGCTGTAAACAGCCATTGCAGGTTCTCTACCCCGCCCTGCACGCCCATTTCGTCGCGAATCGGGCGAATGATGTAGTAGCTGCATAGCAGGGAAAAGAAATATAAAAAAGACCATAACACCGCTGCCCGTTCTTCCGTCCGGATATTGGTAAGTTTAGCCAGCAAGTGACGCTTGATGTGTTGCATAGGAAAACGGTCAATAGCTCCTGCTAGTGGCGGCGTCTTAACAATAATATCGTCGAACAACGCCTAGCATAACGCTATTGACCGCTTTCTCAAACAACTGAAGGCCGGTCTCAGAATGAAAATTAATCATCCTTTACAATGGTTTTAAATAACCATAAAACCAATACGAATACCGCGATCCAGATCAGGGCACCAAAAAACCAGTGCCCAAAACCGAAACCCCAGTGCCAGTCTCCCATACCGTGCATTATGCTCACCTCCTTGATTGACGCATTGCTACGACTGCTTGCTCCTATTTTGGTTTGACGGATGAACTGGCTAATGATTCATATGCTGACTATGATCATTACTCGTTTGAGCTGCGGTAATTCCCTTCGACCAACCGGCAGGTTTGCCGCCACACTTTTGAAAAGTCCTGTTATCCAGCATGATCAAACCCCGGGTCGCCAGCGCACATTTGACCTCTAATGGCTGTTCCAGTGCGGTATTGTGCATGAAGTAAGTATTATCAAAATTGGCCTCACGGCTTTTACCGCTGGGTGGTAGTGCATTCAAGCGTGGTAAATACAGTGCCGCTGCTGACCCGGACGATGAGCCAGCTTGCACATCACTTCGCATGGCTTCATGGTTATGGTGCTGATCGTTTACCATGGGTTGATGGTCGGCGGGATTATTCTGGGTTGCATTATGTTGATCATGCTGCATAGTATGATCCTGCGCATCCTGTTTCATTTCTGCAGCCGGTTTTTCGTGCTCGCGATGCATGGTGGAATGATCTATCTCTGCGGCATACAATGGCATTGCCATCATCGCACCAACCAGTAAAATTAATCTGTTTAATTTTTTCATCACTGTTACTCCGCTATTTAATGTATCCGTGTTCCAGATTGAGAATGGAATCCCGTTCGCCGATGTTGTCGTTAAACATGGCTTCCAGACTGAAGGCAATGCCGAGGTGAACCGAGGTGTCACTGCCATCGCCCAGACCCGTTTCGTAGTCCGTATATTTCACCTGCCCCAGTAAATCGATGCCCTGCCCGATGCGAAACACCACGCTGGGTGCGACGCTCCATTGCGTGGCCTGATCAAAATCAGCATAGTCCTTGTAAGCCACCGTAATGGCGCCCTGGTAGCGGGTTAACAAATGGGGACGGCCGGTATAGCGTATGCTGGCCACCAGCGCCGTGGACTTGGCCCGCGCCTGTTCTGACACTGAGGTGAGGCTGACGACATCATCAATGCCGTTATTGGTAATAGCCTGTAAGGCCATCGACCAGTTTTTGGTCGGATCGTCGTTAAGGTTAAATTCAATGCCGGCAATAATCGCAGTCATCCATTCTGTATTACCCGCGCTTTCCACTTCCTGACGATCAAGCCAGATGCCGGCATGGCGAATGCGTTTGACATAGACCAGGTCTTCCGGCTGCTCATAGGTATAACCAACTCCATAACTGTCGATACCATAGGGCGCGTCCACAAATATTGCGTCCTCACCATTACGTCGGGTACCGCCCCACAGGCCCACTTTCTGGATTCGCTTATCAACGATCCAGTCAAATGCCAGGTGCTCACCATGCAACTGGTCGAACTCTTCGTCTGAAGACGCGTTCCCTACATGGGTATAGGTTAGCAAATCGTCGTCCCGAATAAGTGGAAACTCCACGATGCTGTTTCGTAAGCGGGTGCGGCCAATTTGGGCCTGGTAGTTCTGGTTCCAGTAGAAGGCATTCAATTGATGAAATGTTACCGAGTGCTCGTTTTCTTTGAACCCTATAACACCTCCCGCAACACCGTTGCGATAGAGACGTTTGTCAAAGCGCATCAACAGGCTCGAGTCGGCCAGATTAATTTCCTCTTTGGCATCAGGATCCGTATCAAGGTCGAGGTAGTCCAGCGTTGCAATAACGCGCCCACCCAGGGTAATGCGCGGCATGACTTCGCGGTCCACTTCCAGCGCGGATACTTCGCTTGCAACCAAACCCAGCAGGACAGTCGCCGTGATCAGAGTATTTCTCTTGTTCATGGTCATTCCTCCCGGTTATTGGTCCACTGATATCGATGGTTTGTAGGTTGGCTCAAAATCCTCATACGCCAACATCGTCAGCATGCCACCGGGATAAATGCCGTTATTTCTGACCTGTGTCGTCTTGTGGTCATGGAAGGTCCAGAAACCCGGGTTATCGCCATACACCATCACGTCATAAGTGCCACCCGGTTGTACGTGAATGGTATTAAGGCGTCGGTGATCCGCCAGCTCGTTGCCGTCCTGTGCCACCCAGTAAAAGTCGTGGCCATGTAAATGCATGTGATGCGTTAAGCCACTGGCATTGATGAAGCGAATGCGTATCCACTCCCCTTGCCGGATACCGAGCCGCTTGGTGGCCGGATAGGACTTACCATTAATGGCAAAAAAATTGGGTTTGATTTCCACGCCGGTGGAGCGACTTTGTAGATACGGCGCAACATATTCACCAGACTCTACTGCCTGCTTAAACTCCTCGTAGTTCTTGAAAAAACCATGGGTTTTGTAGTCCAGCTTGCCCTTAGCCATTAAGGCATTCACCTGTTTCATGCCTTCCAGCAGGCCATTGATTTCTTCACGGATAAAATCGATATCCCAGGCTTCCAGCATCATTACGTAGTCTCGCGTGTAAGGGTATTTTTTCTGGATGGGATCATTCTTGGGATGAATGATGAACGCGCCATGCATGGCGGACGCGGCGTGCAAAGGGGTGCTCCAGTGACAGTGATACCAGCGGGTACCGGCTGGCTTGGCCTGAAAGCGATAAACAAAGGTATCGCCGGGATGCACCGGATCCTGGGTCACCATGGGTACACCGTCCATGGTGTACGGCAATATCAGCCCATGCCAATGAATAGTATGCATTTCCTCGGTACGGTTAGTGAAATTAACCTGCACCCAATCGCCCTCGTTGACATGAAACTCCGGACCTGGCACCTGACCGTTGAAGGCGAATAAATGGGTTTTAATGCCCGGCAGGATTTCGTGTTCCACGATGCGAACATCGATATCGAACACTTTGTAGTTCACTTCATCAGGGGAAGGAGAACCCGGCGGCTCGATAATCTGTCCCGGTTTCATGGAATGGCCTTCCATGAACATCATGGAGCCGTACTGGTCCATTTGATGGCCAGCATGGCCTGCAGCGTGCGCCGCGTGTTCACTGCTGCCCGTGATGGCAGGTTTGCTGACTTCCGCGGCTTGTGCCGCCAGCTGGCTGTTGGCAAGCGCGGTACCACCGGTCGCGGCAGCCGCCGCTTTAAGAAAAGCCCGTCGCGATAATCCTTGCGCCAGGGTCTGATCCAGTCTGGTTAGCCGGCTGCCTTCAGGCAACACCGGACCGACAATTGCTGGTTTTTTTACCTTGTTCATTTAACGCTCCTAACAATTCATATAATCCACGTGCGTCGTCGCATGCATGACACATACAAACGCCAAATCGACCTTAAAAAGTAACGAATTGTCAGAAACGAATGGGGGGACGGAACAGCGGGTGTTGCTCTATGGAGTAGTAGCGATTGAGATAACTCACACTAAAGCACTGTAGGGGTTGTGCGACATGTACAATGCGGTTATTTAACAGGTTGATGCAATGACTGCAATTGTCACATTGGTTACATTTAGCGTGCTGTTTGTCGCAGTGATCAGTGACCTGGACAACATGGTTATCCATAGTCCGGCCTTGTTGTGATACCTCATGCGAGCCATGCTTTGCATGGTTGATGTCGATCAGTGATTCCGCCGATATGGCATCGCTGAATGCCGCAGTGGACACAGCCCATACACTCTGCAATGGCATGAAAGTAATGCTCATTATCAGGAGGTAAATAAAACGCTGTTTATTTCGATGGAGTATCACGTTGACAAGACATCCTTTAAACCATGAGATCGCCTGGCGTGAAGTATGTGACCGACAAGTACGCACAAGGTTCGATAACCTCTATAAATAGCTTATTGGCAACTACCTTGACTATCGGCGTTTTTCGTTACCTCTGCAATATAGAGTATATAATCTAATAAAAATAATAAGTTAGCTGCTCTAATTAATCCAAATAATCACTATATGCCAAGGGTGTTGTTGGCGGTAACCTAAGGCCTAAGGTATAGATGCACAAGTTAAAAAATATTACAGGGATTATTGATATTCGCTTTGATGGGTTTAAAAGTGACAATGGTCGCAACGGTAACACGCGTGAAACATTTCTGTAACGTTTCACGCTTAATGACACAAATTGTGGATAACTATGTGTGTAACCTTCTGTACTCGTAATAGAACAACTGAAAATTCACTTTTTTTGTTAGATTGATTATCGGTTGCTCACGGTCGCTTCATGATATTGCACTGGTCGTGGAACGTTAAGCAGCACTTCTGAATTTATTATCTGCTCTATAGCTAAGCCTTAGGAGAGGAATTATAAAGCGCAGAATTGTAATAAGCTCCCAGCAAGTGCGAGCAATAACCGCAACGATACCTCTACAGTTCTTTTTATTGCAACTGTCCAACATGCCTCGTCACTTTCCTTAACGATGTTACCACCATTACTTTTAGTCATTACCAAGACAGACTGCAATAGCTGTAATTAATATAGGCGGGCGACAACAGCTCGATTAAAAAAATTTACATTTTTTTTCAAAAACACCAGCAAAGCTCCGGTATATTGTTAGTTGTTGATACTACAGTGTTTCACGCTTATATCGTGATTCTTAATATTTAAATATTCATCCGATATTCTGTTTATTACCTGTTGCTAATTTACTATTTCAAACAACGAAATATAAGCCATTACCTGGTAGTTAGCGTGATAATTCTTCAGTAAATTCCAACACATCCATTGAGCGTACCTGCTTTGACAAGCTGACATTTCGGTCTAGTATTTACCTTTGTAAATCGGGGGCGGACTGAATAAGAATAGCGTTCGCATTTTTCCAAATGTATCTTTCTGAGCAATGTGCAATGACTTTTTACTGTGATAGTGAAAAGCCGCGGCCGGTTCGCGCTCAATAAAGCTGGCGAAACGGGAGCACTGCCGTGATCAGTCTGTATCAGTGGTATTGATTTAAACGTGCAGAAACATGGAATGAAGAAACACACGCTGTTGTTTTATTGCTTAACTGCTCTGATTGTCTTGCTATCCGGCGTATATAGCCTGCTCTATACCACTACAGGTCTCAGCTGGTATCTAAACCAGAACATCGGTGATAGCGACAGCTCGATTACGATTGACAAGGTCAGTCATAGCCTCAATGGTGACTATGCCATTACCGGCCTGAAATATGTTACGCCGCGTTTCCAGCTGGAAATCTCCAAGCTGCGACTTACCTGCAATCCCCTGAAAATTCTGCGCCAGGAAATTGATATCAGTTCATTTAGCGGCGAATCAATGTTTTTTCGCTTGCGTGATAGCATAAAGACGAACAATATGCCTGCGGAATATCACTTGCCGTTTGTAATAAAAATTAACAGCGGATCTATCAGAAATTTGTCGCTGGCCCTGTCGGACACGCTGCGGGAGTCGTTTCATCACGTAAAATTCGAACAGGTTTATCTCTACGATAACTTTTTTACTAATAAAATGGTTTTTACTGCGGCCAATGGCGGCGCGTTTGAAATATCCGGTAACGCCGGATTGCGTGAAACTGATGTAATTAATCTGACGACCAAGGCCACTTTCGCCATCCCTGACACTAACACCGTGATATCCAGCCAGGGCACTATCGTGGGCACCCCGGTGCAGATGAGGTTTCTTCAGCATATTAAACCGCCCTACGCCTCCAGCATTGCCGGCACAATCAGTAATCTGTTAGCTGCTGATCCCAAATTCGAATTTAAAGTTAACCTGCATTCACTAAATGGTGAGGTAGTGAGTCCCTATTTCAAAGTTAATTTATTGCAGGGTGAAGTACATGGTAACGGTACTTTATTTGATGTGACAATGAGTGGTGACCTTAAACTGAAAGACCAACACGCCAAATGGTGGTCAGTATCACTGAATGCATCTCTGGATCGGGATAAAGCCGACTTTCATATTCAGTCACAACATACGGCAAAAAATTGGGTCGATCTGCAAGGCCAATGGCTATACCGCTCCGATCGGTCATTGCCTCGCAGTATGTCAATCAATGGCACGCTGGTAAACCTGTCCTGGCCGCTCGATAAAGCATCTATGCTTAACGTTGGTCAGGGCAGTTTCAGCTACGACGGGAAGACCCTGCACTCGATTGTCGAACTCAGAAATTTAAATCTCAAATCAACTGGAACCCAGCTGACTAAACTGGAACTGCAAACCCGTTCCAGTAGTCCCCAGCGAATCATCCTGACCGGCAAAGCCGATACCAGCGGAGGTTCCTTGAACTTCTCCGGGGAACTGGATAAACAGGCGCTAGGTTATCGGCTGGCGAATTTGTCGTTAACCGGCAATAATTTTGCGCTGGTGCGCAAACCAAAGGCCCACATTATTATATCTCCGAATTTGACTTTTTCCCGCAATGAACGCAACGTTCAGTCCAGCGGGGTGATTAAAGTACCCACTGCCAATATTCAACTTCAGGGCATCAAGGAAACCTACGATCAGTTGGCGTCTTTGTTTTCCGCTGCCACGAAAATGAATAGTGGCGCCGCGCAAATAACGCAGCTGAACCTGGAATTCGGCAAATCGGTGTGGCTGCATGGTTATGGTCTTAATGCCAATGTCACCGGTGACCTGGCGATTGAGGGGTTATCCAATAACCAACTACTGGCCAAGGGCAATTTAAATGTGCTGCGTGGGAACTACACCAGTCAGAATCAGAAATTTATGCTATCAGGCGGATTGTTAAAATTCGAAAACAAACAACTGGATAATCCTGATCTGGAACTCAGAGTCATTGATCGACAAACCAACCATGCAGGTACTGCGATCATTAAGGGGCCATTGCAGACATTGCATACCGCTCAAGACAAAGCCCCCGAGGAACTGTCACAACAGGACATTAACCGCATCGCATTGGTTGACTAGGAACATGCTGCACGGCGACCTGTGAAGAGTTTCAGAGTAAAATAAAATACCTCTTTGTCAGTGAATGTGTGCAAGATGCATTGCGCATCCCGCATTTGCCCGTTGCGCGCCAAATTCAGGATACCTGGTTATTGAAATATTCGTGCGCCGCTTCTTGTGCCTCTTCCAGCGAATCAAAGTTTGAGGCAAACCACTCGGAAACATCGTGATGAAGAATCTCCACCTCAAATAAACCGTTCGTGGGATCTTCCGAATATTCTGCGATCCAGTTTTCGCCCAGCTGTTCTTCGTATTTGCCATCGCGCCGTTTAGTAACTACGGTTTCCTGCATCTCTCTACCCTCTTCTTGCATACACCTGAAATTCAGTCTGGTCAGGCACCCGCATAATTCTCAGTAACTTTGGTACACTTGTCCCGGAGTACCGTATGCAGCTGATCATAAGACTTTGCGAAAGAAGCAATACCTTCTTTCAGTAATTGCTGACATACTTCTTCCAGACTGATACCCACATCAGCCAGCTGTTTGAGGTCATGAATGGCCTGATTGATCTCCAGGCTGTCTTCCAGCACTGAGCGGATATTGGCATGAACCATAAATTCTTCGAGCGTTTTAGGTGGCAAGGTATTAACAGTATCTTTACCAATCAGTGAATCCACATAGAGCAATTGTGAATAAGCAGGGTTCTTGACACTGGTGCTCGCCCATAACAGGCGTTGTTTGCGCGCGCCGCGCTCCATTTGTTTGCGAAAGCCATTGCTTTGGATAATTTCAAGGTACTGCTGGTAAGCATGTTTGGCGCTTGCCACAGCCATTTTGCCTTTCAACGCGCGGGCTTCCGGGGAAGCGATGTCGTCCAGCAAGGGATCCACTTTGCTATCGATACGGCTGACGAAAAACGAGGCCACCGACGCGACCTGGCCTGGATCGGGATTTTTTTCCACGCCGCGCAGATAAGCCGCAGCCACGGCTTCGTACTGGGCCACGGAAAACAGCAGAGTAACATTCACGTTGATGCCTTCTGAAATTAACGTTTCTATAGCTGGTATGCCATTGTCGGTACCGGGCACCTTGATCATCAGGTTTGGACGTCGAACCTGGCGCCACAGGGTACGTGCCGCGTCAATGGTTGCGTCGGTATCATTGGCCAGGTGCGGCGATACTTCCAGGCTAACGTAACCATCCGCGCCTTTCGTGCTGACATACACATCATGCAATATATCCGCAGCATCCTGGATATCCTGCAAAGTCAACCAGTGATACAGACTATCTGCATCGATATTATGGTCAGCCTGTATCAGATCGCGGATAGCGGCGTCGTAGTCTGCGCTACTGGAAATCGCCTTTTCAAAAATCGTGGGATTACTGGTAACGCCTCTGACACCGAGGCCTACCAGTTCCTTTAATCCGCCGTTGTTAACTAGGTTACGGTCGATATAGTCCAGCCATACGGACTGGCCGTGATCCAGCAGGGTCATCAGGTTTGACACAGCACATTCCTCCTTGTTATTGCTGTATTGACGCTTTTATTTTAGTCAAAACCAGCCACTAGTCTTCGCCTTCGATCTGTTTTTCCCGCATGTGGCCTTCGCCCCATTCGTCTTCCGGCTCCTCCTCACTGGCAGTGAGTTTTTCCGCGTTAGGATCCTGGAATTCTTTCAGGGGTTCAGACCAGTCGTCTTTGGAAGTGTCAGTGACTTCAGTACCGAAATCGTCAACTTCGGCAATATCCAGCGCGCCGCTCCAGTTTTCCGGTTCGTCGCTTAACTCTATTTCGAGTTCGTACCAGTCACTCAGGCTGACTTCTTCGATATCGCCATCAAAATGCTGCAATTCGACGGTATCGTCATCTTCGTTAAAAGCCGTCACGGTGAAGCGCTGACCTTTGTCGAGGTGGGCGTACCAATTACCGACAATGGGATCTATTTCGCGTGGCATGATTTTTGTCCTCCAGAATTCTGGGAAGGAATGTATTAACTGTCTTTGTATTCTAGTATACGAATATTTTCCGGACGGCTTTTGATATATATCCGGTTTCTGTAAAAAATACGGCAAGGCAACAATCGGCAATCTAATATTTTAGTCTTTCGCCAAAGCCGGTTTTTTTCAAGCTTGGGAAGTTAAGTCTGGTTGATTATTATTCAAAAATAACAGCTCCTTACATACCAGTGCCAGGTTCGCGATCAGCTCTGTAAATAAAGCGAATATTTCCACAGTTCCTGAAAACCGAGTTTTTGATAAACGGAGTAGCCGGCAGGTGACGATTGCAAAATCCCAATCCGGTAACCCATATCCCTGGCTTCCAACAAAGGCATCATTGTCATCATCCGGCCGATGCCTTTTTGCCTCGCTTCCGGCAGTGTAGCCACTGCATAGATACCCGCAACGCCGGCGTCCAGTACCAGGGCGGAAGTTGCGACCGGTACATCCTCCAGGTAACCGATATAACGTTGTTGGCTCTGGTATTGAGGATCGGTGATTGTCTTTTCTAACTGCGTCATCTGGTCAATTGCCTGATCTGGAAAGCCAGTACCTGTGGCTGCAATTCTTGCCCAGAGCGACTGCATCTCAGCACTGTCAACCTTGCGTAGGCTAAAGCGTGCGATGGGTTGGGGCTCTTTCGGTAACAGAGACAATTCCATCGCCATGGCGGGTACCTCACCCGCTGAATTTAGTCCATGCTTCTCAAATAGTGTTGAAATGTTGCGAGGCATCGTTCGAGGACCGATCCACCACAGCGCAGGGGAACCTTGCGCGTTGATCTTGCTTTGTAGTTTGTCGATGACAAATTGCGCCTCTGCTTCGTTCGTATTGGCAAAGATCACACCGTTGAAGAGCGGGAAAGCAATGCGCGTATAAAACCACACCAGGTTTTTTTCAGAATGCAGATGACAGTTTTTGGCGCGGCCATAAGCAGACCAGAATGCGATCATGTTTTTTTCGAACGCCGCGGGAAAATTATTCGCTTCAATATTCCCAAGAATATCCTGCATAGTTCCTCCCGCTCCTTCTGCTTTGTATTGTTATTGTATTTCAATACTGTATCTGGAATATAGCATAGGTGCTTTATGTGAGTTTTTCATCAAAGTATGGTTAGGCTGCGGGGTAAGAAAACTGATACGGTCACAAGGCTATTCGCAAAAATTGAATCCATAATCCTCTGGGCGCGCGGCGATGTCATGCATGTTAGTCATGTAGTCTTTAAACTCGGTTTTGGGGATATCCCTGTCATACCAGTGCGCGCGGTATTGTAGTTCCAGGCTGATGTTTGCGGTGTCTTTTCCCCAGATCAGCAAACGCCCTTCGGGCAGCACATTGTTTACATAAATCACCTGGTCTTTACTGGTGAGTTGCAGAACCATGGCGTCCAGTTCCGATAGTGATATTTCTTCAAACGTCGGGTAATCCCGATGATCGGTGACGGACAAATACCAGTTGACGATATAATTCATAGTTGTGATTCCGATTTTATGGTTTTTGCTCACGTTACAAGAAAAAAGGTCAAAAAAAAAGGCCGGGCAATGCCCGGCCTGTTAAGTGATAGACGAAATGAGTTATTGTCTGATGCCAATTACCATGCCGATTGCGCGGGACACTTCACCTTGCGTGTCATCGGCTTCATAGTAGCGCAGCACCATCATTTTACCGTCGGCGGAAATAAAGCCCTTCATGACTGCGGTTTCATCCGCCGCCACATCGGTAAAGGTCATGCTAATCGCACCATCTGTGCCGATTGAATCAACCGTGAAGTCAAACGCAGGATCGGCGCCACTGGCGAGAGCGGTAATACTGGAAATATCCGTCGCACGCTCAAACCCACGCGCGGTGAACTCTGCGGTAGCCGCGGTCGCGCCGGCGTTAAACGTAAAGGATGAAACGTTACGCAGCGAAACCAGTTCAGTAAATCCGGTCACGTCCGCACCAAACACCATGGGATAGAGTTTGAAAACGGCGTCACCCATAGACGGTGCAGTCGTTGGTAATTTAACGCCCACTACCAATTCGTTATAGACATTGGTAATCGGGTCGGTGCCGCTGGTATTCTCGTTCAATAGCGCGAAAACAGAACCGTCTTCATTAGACCAGCCCTCGAGGTCATCTGCGCTGGCGCCGTTATTGTCGGTATCCAGAGTAAGTTGACCGCTGGCTGTAATCATGTAAGGAAAACTGAAGCCGCCATCGGTGCCTGTTGAATCAACCAGGTTCATGGAAGTAAACGAACCGTTGGATGTTCTTTCAAAGCCAATGTCTTCGAACGCGCTTGCCGCGACAGTCACTGTGTCAACGGCATCGAAATTGACAGCGCCAACTGTACTGTTCAGCATGCCAGAGGGATTCGTTGTGAGATCCAGACTCATGGTCACGATGCCGTAGTCACCATTCAGGCTGGCTCCACTCATGCCACTGCCCTGCTTCAGTAACAGGGTCATCAGCACTTCGACTTCATCACCGGACTTTGAGTTAGGATTCACAGCATCTTTCACACCGTCATTGTTGGTGTCTACCGTGTTATAGCGTACACCAGCATCGGTACTGACCAGTACCTTGACATTGTTGTTACCGGTATCGCGTACTATATAAGTGGTTGATGGCCAGCGCCAGCCGAAGTCAGGGCCATCCAGATCAAACTGCGTATCAACAGTTTGTAATTCCTCTTCAAAGGGAAACTCCAGCGTGATGTTACCTGCGGCGTCTATTTGCGCGGGAAAGCTGTCACTCTCATCACCGACGCTGGTTTCATGATAGATATTCGCGCCACCCATGTTATCGATACCCAGGTTGGTCCAGGCATCGATAAAAGTGGAACCTGTAGTGATATTAATTTCTCCGGCAGAAGTACCAGCTGCGATGCTGATGGATTCACTATAAACATCCATGGTTAAAGTTCCGTAATCCTGCTGCTCGGAGTCATGCATACCGATACCAAGTTCTACGATATTCCAGGCACCGGAGGATGCGGTTGTTGCGGTACCATCATCAGGTGTACTGTTAATAACGGCGATTTCGGTGTCCACCAGCTCTCCGACTTCCGCGTCCAGTTGCGCCAGCATGCTGGAAAGATCCGAGGTTGCAGTAAGATCGAACTCTTCCACTTTACCTGTCAGGGCAACAACCTCATTCACCGCCAGATCGGCCAATACCAGATTTTCATCATCTACAAATTTGTCGAGCACGTACTGAGAAATAGGATTAATGTCAACATCCTGTTCTACCACCATCGCGCTCATGGAGGCACCACCGTTGCCGGAAATGCGCACTACTAGGTTGCCAGCCAGGCTGACGCCGGTTGGTAATGCGAGGCTGTAATCACCAGTTATAGAAGTCACGGTTGATGCCAGCACATCACCCACCTGGTTGCCATCGTCGTCGATACGAATCAGTTCGACAGTTGCACCGGTTACGGGCTGCAAACCAGTAATGGCTGCTTGCGCACCTGGAAATACAAAGTTAGTAAATGCCACCATTACGGACTGGTTCGTTTCGAACTGCGCAACTATGCCGCCGGGTGCTTCGACCAGTCCGCTAATGGTTGCAGTGCCCCCGCCACCGCCACCGTCACCTCCACCGCTGCTACACGCAGCTAGTGCTAAACTGCAGGCTAATACAAGTGGTTTAAGTTTCGTGCGCGGTATTTGCATGGGCAAAATCCTCTTTGTTTGAAGGGTGTGTTAAGGACGGATTTATTGACAACTTAGAAAGTATTTATCGAGAATCTTGCCTGAATCTTTAATTGTATTGTTGCATGGGCCGAAATATTGACGGCGGGAACAAGGCGTGGATAAGCTACTGATAGCTTACTGTTAAAACGATATCATAATTATTCTGGTAATATGATGTTTTACCCTTCAGTCTGCATCTAGCGCATGGAAAAACCTTTCAGAACGTGGTAGATAGAAATTTTCGTAATCTAGAGACATCACAACATCCCGCGATCTGCCGACAATTTCCTGTCTTGGGACGAAGCCAATCACGCGAGAGTCGGCACTATTGTCCCGGTTGTCGCCCAATACCAGATAATGGCCTTCGGGCACTCTGACGGCTTTGAATGTTGACAAATAATTGCTGTTTGTTTCTTTGATTCTGACTATATGTTTAATACCCATTAAATTTTCGATCTTGTCTCCGCCTTTACCGGAGTGATCAATGTCGCGATAGGCAATTTCCTCTCCATTGATTATGAGAACATTATTCTTCATCTCAACCATATCACCCGGGATACCGATGACTCTCTTAACCAGGCGTTTGCCAGATTGCTCGGAATCAAATACAACTATGTCACCACGAACAGGATCTGCACGTTTAATTATTGAAACATGCGTGAAAGGAATGCGTATATCGTAGGCCATTTTATTAACCAGTATCCGGTCGCCTTCAACAATGGTCGGCTGCATTGAACCCGTCGGCACTTCGTTCCAGTCAGCCACCGCACTGCGAAATACAGACATCAAGATGATAAACAACAGCAATCCTTTGTTCTCTTTCAGTGTGTTGTAGAACCACGTCTTCATATAGGTACTCCTATAATTACTCCCGGGCTGATTTCATGGATTTAGCAGAAGCACTAAACCTATCAAAAACTCTCTGGGACCTTATGATATTGACACTATTTTTGACAAGTATTTCCAGATCGATTGATTTTTATTGATAAAACCTGTCGCATAAATCACTCTGTATTGTGTTTTTGTATGGTCCTACATTGTGCCGAGAAATTACTTTAAGTTTAATATCCGCTTTATTGACGATTAAAAACAGCAAGTTACATCATTTTTCTGCGATAGATTCTGATGATTATTTAATAGGAGTCGCGCCGTAAATTCTCACAGCACTATTTTATTTTTCAAGTTTATGGTTAGCTAATGTCATCTGTATACCAAATGCAATCGACTGGCCCCCTCGTCAGCTCAGTAAGTATGGAGCGTATTTGAGCGCATGAAATTTCGCCACACTAACCAGCAGACACTTTCTTCTAACACACCCAGACTATCATAATTCATCCGCGACAAGTTTCTTTCCTGTTGATGCCCATCAACGCAGATTTCATTCAAATTCTATATATAAATTCTCAGTACAGGAAATTTTGCTCGCAACGTCCGGCAATCTTGACGCCATAAACATCATAAAAAGTCGACCTGGATATAGTCATACCAGAAAGGTATGGCGTACCCAATAACAATATAGGGAGGGAACAAGTTATGGAAAAACTTTCTTTGGTCCTGGTGTTCTTCGCCATCTTACTCCTGACTGAAACCGTGCAAGCGGATGATTTGAAGGTTTATGGAATCTTTCAGGTTGAACTGGCCAATTTCATTATGGATGACAAAAACCCGGCTAAGGACAGCAAGGAAGATGGACGGCAACTGGTGGATGAAAATATGGGCCGTATTGGTGTTTTAGCGACGGAAGATGTGACGTTTGGTATGGAAGATAGTATCCCGATGAAAGCCATTGCAAAACTCGAGTTTGGTAGTGACAGTGCAGATGGAGATTCAGACACCGCGGCAGACGAAAACAGCGAGCTAACCAAAGGTATTGCCCTGACCAAGCGCGAGTTGATGGGTGGCCTTAAAGGTGAATTTGGCCAGGTGGAAATAGGTCGGCTCAAGTCCGAGTATAAATACAAAGGCGGTATTCAATATGATCCCTTCTATGGCACTACCCTGGAGGCCCGCAACAATGGGGGTATGACCGGCAACGAGGCCAACGAATTTATAATACCTTTTGGCGGGGCCTCGGTTTCCGAATGGGGGCACAATGGTTTTAACAGCGAGATGATAGGTTATCGTTCTCCCATGATCGCTGGATTCAGTTTTGGTATGACCTACGGCGCACAAAAAGATGATAGCTCGTATACCATTGGCGTAAAGTGGGAAGTTCCCGTGGGAGAAATTGTGGCCGCGGTGGTGAATACAGGTGACCGGAACGACATTATTGTTGTCAACACTGATCCTGTCTCCGGGCTTCCGGCTGGAACCACCACCGATCTTGAAAACGAATACAACGCATATAAAATCGGTGGACAACTGAGGTGGGCTGGTGGCGCGCAAAAAATCTCCGTGCAGATGGAACATGGTAAAAATAAATTTTCCTGGCCAGGTGCAGGGGCATCCGCTCTGCCGCCTTTTGACGTTGCCGGTACCTCGCAATATGAAGTGGACACCCTTTTCGCAGGCTACCAGGGTACATTCCCTACCCTTTCCCGATGGGTGTTTGTAGTGCAGATGGGCACCCAGGAGTTCACCGGTGACGCGGTGAAAGATGATTTTGGCAATGAGCCTGATGCTACCAACTATGTTGCGGGTGGCGTCATTTATAGAATATCATCCAGAACACGTTTGTTTGGCGGAACCCGTATTACCGACCGACAGGCCAAAGTAAGTGATGACG
>Ga0209742_10000428_pt1 | contig 22651 bp, 13 predicted proteins | sample DeeMarSeWOR38_10_FD_187462 | JGI IMG/M metagenome (GOLD analysis project Ga0209742, IMG submission 187462) | Marine sediment microbial communities from White Oak River estuary, North Carolina - WOR-3-8_10 (SPAdes) (version 2) | ecosystem: Environmental > Aquatic > Marine > Intertidal zone >... | reverse complement strand
TCGGTCGCCAGCGTTTGGATTTCCCCCAGCTGCCCAAGGACATCCCCGCCAAGCAGATGCTGGCTGCCATCGGGCAGCCGCGCCTCATGGCGCTTTACGAGCAGCTCTTTGGCTTATACGGTTTGATGGTCGCCCAGGTCATGCTCACCCGCACCGATCTATCTTTGCGCACCAGCTATTTGAATTCCCGCAACACGCTGGAGGCCTTGATCGCCAGGCGCGTCATCCCCATCGTCAACGAAAACGATACCGTCGCCACAGAAGAGATCCGTGTGGGCGATAACGATAACCTTTCCGCTATGGTGGTCACCCTGATCGAGGCCGATCTGCTGGTCTTGCTGACCGATCAAAGTGGGTTGTTCACCGCTGACCCGCGCCAGGATCCGGGGGCCCAGTTGATCGACGAGGTCACCGCCCCGGATATACCGCAGGAGGTCTGGCAGGCTGCCGGCGGCGCCAAGAACGGGTTGGGTACGGGTGGCATGGTGACCAAGCTGCAGGCCGCCGATCTCGCCCGTCGCTCGGGTGCAAAAGTGATCATCGCCCGCGGCAGCGATCCGGATATCATCCTGCGCATCACAGCTGGGGAGCAGGTGGGTACCCGCTTCCAGCCTGCGGCGACGGCGCTCGAGAGTCGTAAGCGCTATATCCTGGCCGGGGGACGGGCGGTGGGTGTCTTGCGTGTCGACCAGGGTGCCGTGGAAGCGATCAACAAGGGCGGCAGTTTGCTTCCTGTGGGTATGGTGGGGGTTGAAGGCGAGTTCCAGCGCGGGGATACCGTGCGCGTTCTGGCGCCATCGGGCAAAGAGATCGCCCGCGGTTTGTCGAACTACGCCGCAAATGATTTAGGTAAAATTGGTGGTCAGCGATCCGATCGCATAGAGAAAATTCTTGGCTTTGCTTATGGCGAAGAAGTAATCCATCGCAACAACATGGTGCTGTTATGAATAAAATGGAAGAATTAGGCCTTCGTGCGAAGAAAGCATCTGCACAGCTCGCCAGGGCGACCAGCGAAAGAAAAAATGATGTGCTGCTTCGTCTGGCTGATTTATTATCGGAAAAGGATAAAGAAATTTTTGCCGCCAACGAGGCGGATGTGTCTGCTGGAAAAGAGGCCGGTTTATCGGAAGCCTTGCTCGACCGGCTTACCTTAAACCCCTCCCGCTTGTCCGGCATCATTGAAGATCTGCGCCGTGTGGCGGGCATGCTCGATCCGGTCGGTGAGATCTTCGATCAGACCCTCTTGCCCAATGGTTTACAGGTCCGCAAGCAGCGCGTGCCGATTGGCGTCCTGGGTGTGATCTACGAAGCCAGGCCAAATGTGACCATCGATGTCGCTGGCTTGGCGATCAAGACCGGCAATGCAGCCATCTTGCGCGGCGGGAGTGAGACGATCAACTCAAACCGGGTATTGGTGTCCATCATCCAGGAAGCGTTGATCGATAACGGATTGCCAGCCGAAGTGATCCAATTCATCGATGACACCAGTCGAGAGCGCGTCGCCGAGTTGCTGACCATGCATCAGTACGTGGACATGTTGATCCCCCGTGGTGGCGCGGCCCTGCACCAGTACTGCCGGGAGAACAGCACCATTCCGGTCATCACCGGTGGCATTGGTATCTGCCATCTCTTTGTAGACCGGTCCGCAGATTTGGCCCAGTCCGTTGAAGTCATTCAGAACGCAAAAGTCCAGCGTCCCTCGGTCTGTAATTCCCTTGACACGGCTCTCATCCATCAAGAAGTGGCCGCGGAATTGATCCCGCAGCTCATCGATCGCCTGGCCGAGGATGGGGTCTCTTTCAGGCTGCATGAATCCGCGCTGGGATATCTGGATCAGGAGACTGGTGGAACGGATGATCTGGGGTTATCCCCCAATATGCAACCTGCTGGCGCTGAAGATTTCGACACCGAGTGGCTCTCCCTGGTGCTGGGACTGAAAGTCGTGCCCGGATTGGACCAGGCCATCGAACACATCTCGCTGCACAGCACGGGTCATTCGGATGGCATCCTCACCCAGGATCAAGGTAATGCCCAGCGCTTCATTGCCGAGGTAGACTCTGCTGCGGTTTACGTTAACGCCAGCACGCGCTTCACCGACGGTGGGCAGCTGGGATTGGGCGCGGAAGTAGCCATCTCCACCCAGCGCTTGCATGCCCGCGGTCCAATGGGGCTGCGCGAGCTAACCACCTACAAGTGGGTCATTGAAGGGAATTATCAGGTTCGAGATTAGCTCGTAACTGCTGAATTTAAGGTGATTTTGCACAGCGGAACCCGATCTGGGGGAAAAAGTCTTCCGCAGCGACAAACCCACGACTGGAAACCAGCCAGTCCTGATCGAATGTGCCACCGCGCGTGGTCCTGTGGGTTTCCCCGTAATATGGGTTCCCTGCCGGATCGCCGCCTGGATAAGCACTGAACCAATCCGCGGTCATCTCCCTGACGTTGCCGGCCATGTCGAACATCCCATAAGGGCTGACATCGTTCGGGTAGCTGCCTACGGCGGTTGTGTCACCCGTACAATTATTGACGTTGGCCATATCACAGGTTAATGGATCTTCTCCCCAGGGATGGGTGCGCAGGTCTTCATCTCTGGCGGCTTTAGCCCACTCAGCCTCAGAAGGCAGCCTTGCGCTGCGCCACTCACAGAAAGTGGTGGCATCATTCCAGGTGATATTGACCACCGGGTAATTCTCATAACTGGGATACCCATAATAATCTGCCCGGGTTAGTGAGCTGTTTGCGGCAAGAGGGTTGCATGCACCTGCACTCACGCAGGCTGAATATTGGGTGTTGGTGACTTCATAGAGATCGATGTAGAAATCTTCAACATCTTGTTCATGAATGGGTTGCTCCGTCACTGGTCCATCGCTTGTTCCCATTTGAAAGACACCACCAGGGACGAGCCCCATTCTGGCGCCGCTCTCATCTACGATCGTCGCCCCCAAGACATCGGGCAGGTCGAAGCAGTTGCCGCTGTCCATTTGAATGGAGTGGTCGGGATTGGCGACCAGGATGCACATTTGTGTTGCCTCAGCCGGGCGATCCGCAGGTGCGTATCCGGTGAAGGGTCTTGGACCACCGTAGAGGATCCAGGGACCGCTGCCAGGAACGCCCGCATTTTCTGGCGGCACTGTGTTGAAGAAGAAGTGCACGTGCAGCGTCGTCGAGGATATCTCTTCGGTGAATTCAAATGTTTCGTAGGCGATCTCGTAGCGGTTTTGATCGTCGATAGTGATATCCGTGATGCGGGTAAAAGGTATCCCGGGTGGAACTGTTTCGGTGGGAATTTGGGTGGCGGTCGGCACTGTTGTTGGAGTGGGTGTCTCCGTGGGTGGGGCAAGGGTCGCGGTCTCAGTTGGTGTGACGGTGGGGGCTTCAGTATCAATCACGGCCACCACGTCCTGGTTTTCGGTAGGAGAGACATCGGCGATCGGCACGCCTTCTCCCCCGTCTCCGCCGGAAGATGATCCTGAGAATAATGATCCCCCGAAGATGATACCGATCACGATCAATAGAATTACCCCACCTCCGATGGCTAAATACAGCGGTTTAATGTTGCCGATTACCGGCAACCCAGTGGATTCTTCAGCCTTAGATGGTGGGGGAGGTGCTGGCGCAGGGGCTGTAGCGGTTTCCTGCGCTTCCGGAAGCGCTTCCTGGACGGTCCGATCTGGTTCCACGGTCGTCGCGGCTGCTGCTGCAACCGTCTCTTTGGGTACCTCAGCCTCAGGTTCTGCAGCCGTCTTGGCAGCTGCAGCGGCGAGGGCCGTCTCTTCGGGTACCTCAACCTTCGGATCCACAGTCGTTGCAGCAGCTGCCGCGGCGAGGGCTGTCGCTTCGGGGACCTCCAGGTCAGGCTGTGAATCTTCAACAATAGTAGCACCCAATGAATCCGATTCTGTCACTGGTGGAGCGACGGCGGGTTTCCCAATCAAGTTGTTCAATGCCGTAGCCATCTCGCCTGCGGTTTGAAAGCGATTTTCTGGTTTCTTATCCAGGGCTTTATTGATCACTGCCACCATCTCGGGGGGTACATCGGGATAGAGATCTTGCAAATTCGGGACTGGATCGTTGACGTGCATCATCATCAGCGTCATGGCTGAATCAGCCTTGAATGGCGGTCGACCGCTCACCATCTCGAACAACGTCACCCCCAGGGAATAAATATCACTCCTGCGATCAATCTGCTGACCCTTGATTTGCTCCGGAGACATGTACAACGCGGTTCCGACCACTGCACCGGTGGCAGTGTGCTGCTGACCGCCAATGATCTTGGCAATGCCGAAGTCCATCAGGATAGCCTGCTCAAAAACAGAAAGCATCACATTGGCTGGTTTGATGTCGCGGTGGATCATGCCACGGTCATGTGCATAATCTGCGGCTTCGCAGACATTGACCATGTAATTAACGACATCTTCTAAAGGCATTCGACGATCTACATCATTGAGACGTTTAAGATGATCTTGCAGCGTTTCGCCAGGGATGAACTCCATCACCATATAGTAGATCTCATCTTCAACGTTGAAGTCATAGACCTGGACGATATTAGGATGGCGTAGTTGGGCGATGGAAGTCGCTTCCTCTTCGAAGCGGCTCACAAATCCAGGGTCGCTGGAGAGATGGGAATGGATCATCTTGACAGCCACCACGCGTTTCAGGTTGGGATCTTGCGCTTTGTACACCGCGGACATACCACCCTGCCCCAATAACTCTTCAATATGGTATCTCCCCGCTAGACTCTTACCTATCCAATCATTTTCGTTCATTCATTCGCTCCGAGAATGCGTATTTTTATAATAATCTGTATAATCAATTGATCAACCACAACCAAGCGTTATCAAATTTGCAGGTAGTTGATCCGGATTCAGATGCAGCAACAAAAGCGATAAACCCTTTCTCGAATATCGTCTCTTCCGGTTCGAAGGAACTCACCCGCGCGCTGTGATCTGCTCTGATCTGTTTTACCACCTCATCATATTCCTGCTTTTCCTTCTGGAATTTCTCCATCGCCACGGCATCACTCAAGTCGGCAGGTTCTACTGGTGGGGGTGGTATATAAGGTTGAGGGGGCGGTGCGCTGGGATCGATCTCACCAATCAGTGTGTCGTTGGTATAAACGAAAAATTCATTCCCCTGACCAACGATTGTCAGACGGTTGGTGGTGTCGTTTCGCCAATCAAAATTCGGATCGAGTCCATAGGCATAGATGTCCCTTCCGGTGACTATCTCCCCGTCTAGCACTGTGGCGAAAATGACATGCCCACTGGAACCGCGCGTGGCAAGAGACATATATTGATTTGGCGCTTCCTGATCCCCGTCCGAACGTAAGACAAAACCGCATCCTGATGTTCCAAAATCGGTATTCCAGGTGATGTCGGCGGAGACAACGAAATCCTTTGCCACGGTACCCAAGAATTGGTTGGCATAATCGAATTGCTGATATCCTTCGAGTTCGAGAACTTCAGGTGGGTGTATCCATGCCAGTTCACCTTGATTCGGGTCAACCCCGTACTTGGGGAGTTCGGCCATAATCGGCTCGACTACTTGAGCAGTGGCGGCGGCTCCTTCTTCATCTACAATGGCTTCGGCGGTTTGGGTGGCAACGTTAGCTATGCTCTGTTCGGTAGCCTCAACCTGGGCAGTAGCAACTGACTCATCTGAGCTGATCTCCCCGCTGGCAGCAGCGGTGGCTGTTTGTAAGACCGATTCACCTAATGCCTGGGCTGTGGCTTCAACATTGGATTGAGTCGAGCTGCTGAAGTTGCATGCCAGTGCAATGATAAGCAGCAGGAAAAGGGCAAGGGATAACTTGGTAAATCTTTTAGCGTCCATCTCTGACTCTCTGCAGGATCAGTATTCCGGCGATGAATATGGAAATGATGACGAGCATGGCGAACCAGGTTTCGAGAATTTTATACCGGAATATAGCCTCATCACTCTTATCCATAAATGACCACCCAACTACGTCCCTGAACTGATTGATGGTGTTCTCGGCCGGTTCAACCGCCGATGCTCTGGCGATATTCCATTCAGCCAGCGACTCTTGATATGCAATGGACTCAGCCTTGAATACATCTGCATCTGCCTGGTACGCATCGACCTCTTGCTTATATCCTGCTTGTATTTCCTGTACTTCAGCCTCCCAAACCTCCAGTTCATCGAAGAATTCAGCCATAGCGATAGAATCGGACTGATCTTCAGGTTGGACCGGACGCTCTGGAAGTACCGGCTCAGGAGGGGGATCGCCTAGGGGGGGAGGCTCAACGGGAGATGGTTCATCTATCGCCGCGTTGTAGAATTTGCCAATACCCGGAAAGCTGCAAGATTCTGGATCAAGCACGCTTACCCCCATACATTGGCAATTATTTGCTTCTTTATCCTCGATGGTCATCGCCTTCTGGGCTTCTTCTGGTAAGGACCAACAGATATCCCCGGCTACATCTGAGGTTACGCCTGTTATCCCCATCAGTGCTTTAAAGGCCCAATGGGTTGAAGTGGGAGCACTGATATATTGTGGTACGGGAATCAGAGCGCCATTCAAGATCATCTGTGGCAAGATCAACAATATAACAAACAAGGGGGCAGCGTTGGCATTGGGAGACAATGCTGAGGCAAATAAACCCAACATCATACCGGCAGTCGTTGCCAGCACCAAGGTGATGTAAACCATGATTATCTCAGCCGCGCCACCTGGGACTTCGAATGCCAAGTATCGCACGATTAAATATGCACCAGCTTGGTAAAAGGCTAATATAACAGCCACCCATACTTTCGAAAGCACATAGGGCAGGATCTTCAAATTGACCAGGCGTTCTCTCTTGTAGATGTCACGCTCCTTGACGAATTCTCTCATCTGCGAGAGAGCTCCGACCAATACGCCATAGACGGTCAATATAAAGATCGTTGTGATGACATCAGCCATATTGCCAGTGACCGGATTATATGGATCACTTCCGATAGCAAATGATAGGACGACGTCCAGCAAACCCACCAGGGGAGCTGCAACGAGCATGAGGATCAGGCTAAACCGATCGCGGGTCAGAATTTTCAAATTACGCGAGGAGAAGATCAAAAACTGGTGAAATGATGAAGCAGTCCTTTTAGACTTGGTTTTTGAGGTCGTGGGATCAGGTGTCATTGATTCCAGCGACTTGCGTTCATACTCGAGGGGTTGCACAATATATTTTTGAAAGGCATCATGCTTTTTATAGCGTTGAGCCCAATCTTCAGCAGTCCCTCGACTGGGATCGTCCAGAATGGCATAGATCTCATCGAATTCAATCTGACCGGAGCGACGTTCGCGTTCAGATCGATATTGATCAAAATATTGCAGGGCTTCTTCTGGAGGGCCGAACCAGGCGAGATACCCACCACGCGAGAGAAATATGACCTTGTCAGCCAGCATGACATTCTTTGTGGCGTGGGTGATCAAGACGATCGTGCGTCCCTGGTCGGCCAGCTGCCGCATAAGCTGCATCAATGCGGTCTCTGTACCTGGATCGAGGCCGGAGGTGGGTTCATCCAGGTAGAATAATCCCGGTTTAGTGAGCAGCTCCACCCCAATTGAGACACGTTTCTGTTGACCACCGCTCAAACCACTGATCTGAACGTCACGGCGGTGGGTGAGATCGAGATCGTCGAGCACTTCCATAATGCGTTGATGACGTTCTTCTTTAGTTGTATCAGTCGGCATGCGCAGCCTGGCCGCGTAATCAAGTGCCTGGTAAACGGTCAATTCCATGTGGATGATATCTCGCTGGGGGACATACCCGATTTCACTGCGGATGGCATCAAAATTGCGGTAGATGTCAACGCCATTAACTATCACACGCCCATCTGTGGCAGGGCGATATCCGGCGATCGCATCCACCAGGGTCGATTTACCTCCACCACTTTGGCCGACAACAACAACAAATTCGCGTGGTTGAAAAGATAATGATATATCCTGGAGGATATTCAAGTCTTTTCTGACCCATTTGTTCAATCCAAACATGTCGACACGCAGCCCTTGGATGTCGCTGTATTGGGTCAGTTGATTCTGGCCAACAACAAACCGGTATGGCCCGATGCGTATTGTCTCATCTGACTGCAACCAGGTTTCTCCCTCAACCCGTTGGTCATTAACGAATGTGCCATTAGCACTGCGTAAATCTTGCAAACGGAATCGAGTTCCGATGCGTTCGACCTGGGCGTGGAAGCGGGACACTGTTGGTGCATCCAGGACGACGTCGTTCTCCGGATCGCGACCAATTTGGATGCTGGTTTTTTCAGCGAATATTATCGGTTCTGGAGGGGCGGTGACGACTTCACCGGGAACCTCATAAACCAGGCTGACCATCATCCCGGGATCGAGCCCACCAATGCGTAAAATTTCTCCACTCTGTAGAATGCGAGGTTCTGTTATTGGTCGTCCGTTGAGATAAACAGGATTCGTGGCAACCGGGAGAACTTCTATTTGATAATTGTCGCCAACTTTATCTAAGACCGCATGATAGCGTGACACTATCTTGGAAGAGATCGTGATGTCATTATCATCAGCTCGCCCGATGGATATCTTCGGTTTTTCAAGTATTTGAGTTTGAGGGTTATCGCCAGCGATAGTGATGACCAGTCTGGCAGGTCCTTCTAAATCGGTTAATAATGGTTCTTCCCCAATCAGAGTCTCTGCGACGGCCGAAGGTTGCGCCTTTTCTTGTGGTGGTGGTCCTTCGAATGTTAGTTCAACTGCTTGGCCGAAGCGAATCTTGTCTCCCGATTTGAGTGCAGTTGTTATACCAATCCTTTGACCATTGACGAATGTTCCGTTGCTGCTGCCCAGATCCTCGATCGTATAACTATCCCCTTGTCGGATTAATCGCGCATGACGGCGAGAGATTGCTGGAGTAGATAGCAGGATGTCCACGCCAGATTCGCGCCCGACTACGATCTCCGGGTTTGATAACTCAAACTCCTGGTCTGCTTCTGCACCATCCTTGAGGATCAGTTTAAACATTGGTCTGGAATCAATAGCCATTTCCCTCCTTCCTGGCCATGAGAACTACTTTGGGATGTCGTTCTTTTGGTATAGGAGTAATTAGATAATTAGGATTATACTTGTATGGCTTAAATGGTGTCAAGAAAAGGGGTGGTGATTTTCGGGTTAATTGTGTGATTAGTCACCGAATAGGGGCAATTGGATAATATAATCTTGATAGGCAACAGTTTACCGAATTTAAATAATATTCAGTATTGATATTGATCATCCTGATTACATCAGAAAAATAATGGCTTCCACCTGGAATTTTCCGCCCGAAGAACTACAATTAAACCGAGGTGAAATACACATCTGGCGGATCTGGTTGGATATTCCACCTCGCGAGTTCGAAGCCCTTCAGATTGTTCTTTCCAAGTCTGAAATGGAACGAGCAGAGAAATTTCACTTTCAAAAAGATCGAAATAAATTCCTGGCTGCGCATAGTTATACGAGATGGATTTTGGGTAGATATCTCCAACTGCCTCCTGAACAGATCCTCTATAAATTCAATGAGCATGGCAAGCCGGAATTAGACCACGGAGATAATATTGGTTCTTTCAGGTTTAACTTATCACATTCGGATTCCATAGGCTTGTTAGCTGTCACCAACAAGATGCGGCTTGGTGTGGATGTTGAGCGGATCATGCATAAAGATAATATCGAAGAAATCGCTCAACGATTCTTTTCCGCAGGGGAGGTGGAGCAACTCCTTGCCCAACCTGCATCCCAGCGTGTTGAGGCTTTTTTTCGCTGCTGGACGCGAAAAGAAGCTTACATCAAGGCTATCGGCGGGGGCATGTCGATTCCATTAAACCAATTCGAGGTCACATTTGTCTCTGGAGTTCCCCCTCAAATCATTCAAATCGGTGGTGACAGGAGTGAGGCTGCACGCTGGGCGTTGCACCACATTCATCCGGGCGAAGAGTATGTCGGTGCACTCGCTGTAGAAGGACAAGCCATTGAATTGAAATTCTTTCAATCGTCAGGTTGGCCATAATCATAATCCGTAAACTTGGCGAGGGGCCAACTGGTCTGGATATTGATCAATAAGTTCTCGACGGATTGAATAACAACAGTGACAGGCATCGACATATTCCCTATCGGGTTGGATGGCCAGGTTCTGGATCAACTTTGAAGGTCCACCATCAAGAAGAGATTGCAAGATCACATGTCTCCTGCTATCGAATTCTTCAATGAGATAGTGCAGCGGTCGTTCCCAGGCGTTTCCAATGGCTATCCCTGGGCAAACTTGCACATATCCGTAGGCATCGATATAGTATTGGTCGGATTGGTCCAGGTCACCAATTGGACAACGATTGAATGAATTCCAACTTGAAGATGGTAGATCTTCCCGCATGGTTTCGGCAGCTCGACCTGTGAACATAAGCCGCGGTTCCAAAACTTCCACAGCGGAATTGGTATTCTCAATATCAAGTATTCCCATTTCTGGTTGAGATATGTAAACCCATTTGGTCGCAATGTTCAATTTTTGTGCCGCTTCCAGAGCTCGTTTAGCAGGCGAAGATCCAGGATCCTTATAGTGAAGAAAGTCATTACTGATGCATATTTCACTGATACCCATATCTGCAAGTGGTCTGAGATAACGGATACCTGTATCGACGGACCTGGCAAAATATCCGTTTGTCTCCACACCTACCTTGAAGCCGCGTTGGCGAGCATAGTTCACAGCTTTTAAAAGTAAGGGATATTGTGTGAATGGTTCACCTCCCCCAAAGTAGATTAATCCGAGATTCGTCAAATTTCGAGATTCGTTCAGAATACGTGAAATCTGGCTTAAAGAGATTTTTCCCGCAGCACGTGGACCGCTGAAAACATAGCAGTGTTTGCATCTTAAAGAACAAGTATAGGTTAACAGAATATGAAGATTAGACAACTTCATCTTCTTATAAATCAAATTCACCCCGACAAAATTTTTGAATTTATCAGCAGTACCAGCTGAGAAATTCATTCATTGACACACTACGATTCTACACTAATATTTTCTCCAGGCAATCCATTGATTTGACATGATGAGAGTTTGCCATTTATCGGAAACATTCTGATGTATCATGCATTTAGTAAACATTAGATTAAAGCCGCGGAGTAGGTGAATACCTTTATTGAAGTTAAGAATAATCCTGATGCTCATTGTTGCTTCTAGAGAAATCAAAAGGGAGTGACCAATTTATCAGGTCGGTGATAATGGCTGTCTTTTTATAAACATGTGAGGGTATGGCAAATTTGTTAATATCGGATATTAATGTAAATTCTAAAATTAAGGACTAGAATAGTACAATTTGCCGTGCAGAATAAAAATATTTTGAGCTCTGATTATCAATAGGTATTGTTCGTAAATGACCATCAAGATTTTGTCGTTGAGCGATAAACAAGTTGATTTTATCTACAGTTCCGGGGTTAAAACCCGTTTTGCGGATGTTAATCTAATCCTGGGATGTGGAGATCTGACATATTATTACCTGGAATATGTGGTAAGCATGCTCAATATACCCCTCTATTTCGTGCGCGGCAACCATTCTAACCTCGTCGAACACACCATATCAGGACCCAAGACGGGCCCCCATGGCGGAACAGATCTTCACCTAAGAGTGGTTAACCATAAAGGATTGATCCTGGCTGGAGTTGAAGGCAGCTTAAAGTATAGAGAGGGCCCATTCCAATATACCCAATCCCAGATGTGGGTGCATATTATGCTCTTAGTCCCAAAATTGTTGAGAAACAAGACTATTTATGGTCGCTATCTCGACGTTTTCATCAGCCATGCACCTCCTTGGGGTATTCATGACAAGCAGGATCTACCCCACCAGGGAATCAAAGCCTTTCGCTGGTTATTGGAGAAATTCCGTCCAAAGTACCATTTTCATGGTCATATCCATATTTATCGCCAGGACGAGCAAACGGTAACCAAGTTTAAATCCACAAATGTGATCAATACATATGGATTTGCAGAAACTGAGATTGATAGGAAAGAAATCAATAGCCGCCGTTAGGATGGGTTAGAGGTGTATCTAAACGAACGCAATGTGATTTTTTACTAAATTGGAAGAACATGTATGAGCACAAAACAACAAGCACAGGATGATTTCGAACGCGCATATATCAAGGGGTTTTGGCGTAAGGTAACCAGCTGGTTAACTGGTGAAAGCAACGAACTGCTGCCTTTCAATGCGGTTAGAGAGAGTATTCCGCTCAAAGGCCAGCATTATGTTGGTCTTCAACAGGTGCCGATCAATCAAGTTGTAGGAAGCCTGGGTCGTTATCGGGATTTTGATCGTGCCTTTCTCCCCCTTCAGGTACGCACGAAAAGTCGTTGGGTAAGCGTTGATTCAGCTCATTATGATGATGTCACCTTGCCACCAGTCGATTTGTACAAGATGGGCGAGGTTTATTTTGTTAAAGACGGCAATCACCGGGTATCGGTAGCCCGGGACAGGGGGCAGGAATTCATTGATGCCTATGTAACAGAGTTGGAAGTACCAGTCCCTCTCTCTCCGGATTTAGAAATTAGCGATTTGGAGCTCAAAGGCGAATATGCAGATTTCCTTGATTATACAAATCTTCTGAAAATTCGCCCCGAAGCGCAAATTGAATTCACACTGCCTGGTGAATATGAGCGATTACTTGAACATATCAGCGTTCATCGCTGGTATCTGGGAGAAGACCGGGATAATGAAGTTTCGTATGAAGAAGCAGTTGCATCCTGGTTCGATAACATATATCTGCCTCTCGTGAGTGTGATCAGGGAATTTGAACTGGTTGAAAGCTTTCGAGGCCGGACGGAGGCGGATCTTTACCTGTGGGTGAGTGAGTATGAGTGGTACCTCCGGGGTGCCTATCGGAAAGAATTCTCTTTTGAAGAAGCTACTCGTCAATTTCAACAACAATGTGTTGAATGGCCAACGAGTAAGCTGATCAGGAGATTAAAGAAAGCCGCCTGGGTGGATAATTTGATCCTGGATCAGGAGCGTGAGGAATTCCAGGCCAGAACCCACTTGAGTGAAATGCGACCCGAGACACAAATTACCCTTACAACACCCGGCTTATACCACAATCTACTTGAACAGATCGATGTCCATCGTTATTATCTTGGAGAACAGATTGAAGAAGAAGTTCCTAATGAACAGGCAGTGGTTTCCTGGCATGATAATGTGTATTCACCGCTGGTACACTTAATCCGAGAACAAAATATCCTTGAGGAATTTCCCGGACGTACAGAGACTGACCTCTACCTATGGATTTTGGAGCATCAAGGTTATCTCGAGCGAGCATTTGAGCAGGATGTGCCAGTTGAAGTCGCTATTGATCATTTTACGGAGGAAAAGTCAACAGGTAAAGCGAAACATGAGAGCAAGAAATCCGGGGCAAGTAATAATTAACTCCCTTATTCCTCTTAATTGCTCACCCTCCTGAATAGGGTGTATACTTCCAATATTATGGTATCAATGACGAACCGAAACACACCCCTCAAATGGGGTTTGATCAGCACAGCGCGCATCAACCGCGCACTTATAAAACCCCTACGCGCATCGGATCGGAATATGCTTGTAGGTGTCGCAAGCCGTTCCGATGATAAGGCTCAAAGTTATGCTGCTCGGTGGGAGATCCCGCGCGCATTTGGCAGCTACCAGGCCATGCTGGATGATCCAGAGATCGATGTGATCTACAACTCGCTGCCCAATCACTTACACGCAGAATGGACGATAAAGGCACTCCAGGCCGGGAAACACGTGCTGTGCGAGAAACCGCTGGCATTATCCTTTGCTGAGGTCGACGCAATGCAAGCAGCGGCAGAAGAGACTGGGAATGTGCTGGCAGAAGCTTTCATGTACCGCCACCATCCGCAGACTCTGAGGGTGAAAGAGCTCGTTGACTCAGGCGCTATTGGAGAAGTCAGGGTAATTAAAGGGGCCTTCACTTTCAACCTGACCAATCCCGATGATGTTCGTTTGAATCCCAAGATGGGCGGTGGCAGCGTGTGGGATGTGGGCTGCTACCCGATCAGCTATGCCAGATACATCCTGGGAAGTGAACCACTTGAAGCCTTCGGCTGGCAGAAGACAGGAGAATCTGGAGTGGATGAGGTTTTCGCAGGGCAATTACGTTTTGCAGAGGATGTTCTCGTCCAGTTTGATTGTGGTTTCCGCAGTCAGTTCAGAGCAAGGATTCTCGTTGTAGGCAGTGATACAACCTTGTCTGTGTCCACTCCTTTCAAACCGGAAACAAATGAAGAAATAAAAATCTTCAGAGATGATGAGGTCCAAACAATTGAGATTCCAGGCCAGGAACTTTACATTGGTGAAGTTGAAGACATGGCCGATGCCATTCTTTTGGGAAAGCCAACAAGGATCAGCATAGAAGATAGCCGCAATAATGTAGCTGCAATATTGGCTTTATTGCAGTCCGCTCGAGAGGGCACACCAATCAGGATTCAATGATCTGACCTTGAAATAGATCAGTTCTTGAAATTACAATCAAAACATAAATTATTTTATCCACCAGGTATATATGAGCGAATTTTATCAAGTAGAAGCAGATCTCGTTTTAACTGAATTAGAAACCAACCCTAAGCAGGGGTTAAGTCAAGATGAGGCCGCGCGCCGATTGGAAATTCATGGCCTGAATGAATTAGTGGAGACTGATAAAAAGAGTCCCTGGAAAATCTTGTGGGAACAAATGACATCCATCATGGTAGTGATTTTGCTCATCGCCGCCCTCATCTCCCTAGGACTGCAAGAGTATTTGGATGCGATCGTAATCACCGCTATCATTCTGATCAATGCTGCTATTGGATTCCAGCAAGAATACAAGGCGGAAGAGGCCATGTCAGCTTTAAAGAAGCTGTCCGTGCCAACCGTCAAAGTTCGCCGGGGTGGTCACATCAAAGAGATCTCAGCGACTGAATTGGTGCCAGGTGATGTGATCTTGTTGGAAGCCGGCAATGTGATCCCAGCGGATTGTCGGCTAGTGGAGAGCACAAATTTGCGGATTGAAGAGGCGGCATTGACTGGCGAGTCGGTACCAGTAGAAAAGGATGCCAACTTCGTGGCAGAATCCGATTTGCCACTTGGCGATCGGGTTAACATGGCTTATTTGGGAACCATTGTCACTTACGGAAGGTCAACTGCCGTGGTGGTTGATACCGGGATGAATACTGAGTTAGGAAATATTGCTACCCTTATCCAGACTACAGCTGGGGATTTAACTCCGCTTCAAAAAAGGATCAATCAGCTCAGCAAGGGTCTTGCTGTGGCGGCAGTGGCGCTCGTTGCTCTGGTATTCCTGATCGGTATCTTCCGAGGGGAATCGTTCGAGCTGATGCTATTAACCGGTATCAGTATGGCAGTGGCTGCAGTTCCCGAAGGATTACCTGCTGTCGTGACGATTGCCTTAGCATTGGGTGCTCAAAGAATGCTCAAAAGGCGGTCTCTCATTCGAAAGCTGCCTGCAGTTGAGACCCTGGGATCCGTGACGGTGATCTGCTCGGACAAAACCGGGACATTAACAGAGAACCGCATGACAGTCACGATCCTGGATGTGGCTGGTCATAAAATTGACCTGGTCGAAGATCTCCGTGATAGAAAATTCTCACGCCTTGTTCTTCCTGATGAAGAACCCGATCAAGCCACAATCGATATGCTTTGCGAATATCCAGCATTGACGATATTGCTGGCCGGGGGTGCGTTGGCAAATGATGCTGTCTTGGAATACGAGAATGGAGAATATGAATATATCGGAGATCCGACCGAAGGCGCTATGGTGGTCGCAGCAGCCCGTGCGGGGATGGTAAAAGGCAACTTGGAGCAAACTTTTCCCCGTACAGCAGAAGTCCCTTTCGACTCAGAAAGAAAACGCATGACGACAGTACATAATTTTCCAAGCGCGCCAAGCGAGATATCCCCGCAGATCAAGAATATTTGGAACTGGAAAGGATATCTCGGCGAATTTCCATATGTGATCTTTTCGAAAGGCGCAGTGGACAGCTTGATGCCGGTTTGCGACCGAGTTTGGGTAGACGGGCAAGTTGAACCTCTCAATGAAAATTGGCTAGAAAGGATCATGAAGGCCAACAATGAGCAAGCTGAAAATGGAATGCGTGTACTCGGTGTTGCCACTCGTCCGATTGATGAAGTAGATCCAGATGATAGCCAAGACAAATTCGAGAAGGAGCTGATCTTTGTCGGCATGGTCAGTATGATGGATCCTGCTCGTCCTGAGGTCAAGGAAGCGGTACAAAAATGTTCTACTGCTGGGATCCGACCGGTGATGATAACCGGAGATCACCCGCTTACAGCGAGAAAAATCGCGGATGAATTGGGCATCTCAAAAGATGGGCGTGTTCTTACCGGTTTGGAACTTGACCAGCTAGATGATGATGGACTTCGCGAGGTTGTGCATAAAGTGGATGTTTTCGCGCGTGTTTCACCTGAACATAAGTTAAATATAGTCCATGCCTTAGGAGAGCAGGGTGAAATCGTTGCGATGACTGGTGATGGCGTCAATGATGCACCGGCATTGAAGGAGGCTGATATCGGGGTGTCTATGGGCATCACCGGTACGGATGTCGCAAAGGAAGCATCCGATATGATCTTGCTGGATGATAATTTTGCCACCATCGTAGCTGCAGTTGAAGAGGGACGTCGCATCTATGATAATATCCGCAAATTCTTTAAGTACACCATGACCAGTAATGCGGGAGAGATATGGGTCATGCTTGTAGCACCATTATTAGGCATGCCCTTCGCCTTGTTGCCACTCCAGATTCTATGGGTGAACCTGGTTACGGATGGTCTACCGGGATTAGCGCTGGGAATCGAACCGGCAGAAAAGAATGTGATGAAACGCCCACCATATCCGCCAAACGAAAATGTCTTCGCAAGAGGCATGGCCAGCCAAATAATTTGGGTTGGAATACTCATGGGATTGGTGTCGCTTGGGGTGGGCTATTATTTCTGGTCCATTGGAAACCCTAATTGGCAGACTATTGTTTTCACCACTTTGACTCTTTCCCAGATGGGAAACGCTCTGGCTTTGCGTTCGGAACGTGAATCAATATTTAAAATTGGTTTACTCTCAAACAAATCGCTATTGAATGCAGTCTTGCTTACTCTAGCTTTGCAATTAGCGGTTATATATGTACCGTTTTTGCAGTCAGTATTTAAGACTAATCCGCTCTCTCTAGCTGAATTGGGAATCAGCCTAGTGTTAAGCACGATTGTCTTTTGGGGAGTCGAAATCAATAAGTGGTGGTTACGGCGTTCTGATCGTGAATGACAATATTTTCCACCCTCACCTGTTGAATTATGGTTGCGGAGGAGTTGAAAGATGAACCCAAGTAACAGGGATACTGCGGAGGGATTCTTGTTCACTGATCAATATCAATTGACAATGTCCCAAGTGTATTATCGTTTGGGAATGCATGAAAAATTAAGTCAATTTGATCACTTCTTTCGCAGTTACCCTGATTATGGATCGCACAAAGCTGGTTATTGTATCAGTGCTGGGCTAGAGTGGTTACTGGATTGGATGGGGAATACTCGTTGCAAAGAAAAAGATATCGAATACTTGCGCAGCCAGACTAACCGGGTCGGAGGTCGCATTTTTGAAGATGATTTCCTAAATTGGTTGCAAGATAATGGTAATTTCGAATCAATCTCTCTGCAAGCGATCCCGGAGGGCAGAGTTGTCCATCCGAATGTGCCCCTAACAGTTGTCCAAGGTCCTTTGGCGATTGCTCAAATCCTGGAAACTTCTTTGCTCAACCATATCAATTACCAAACCTTGATCGCAACAAAGGCTGCGCGTATCAAGGAGAGTGGCAGGGGGAAGGTAATGCTGGAGTTCGGATTACGACGTGGGCATGATAAAGGAGCGAATGCCGGCACTCGAGCGGCGATGATCGGTGGAGCGGACTTCTCCTCGAATGTAGGTCTATCACATGTGCTTGGATTCCCACCAATGGGTACCCATGCTCACAGCATAGTTCAACTGTTTATGGCATTGGGTCAAGGTGAACTGGAGGCTTTCCGGGCATATGCCGAAGTATATCCGGACGACTGCCTTTTACTCGTAGATACGATCAACACTCTCGAAAGTGGCATCCCGAACGCGATTAGGGTATTTGAGGAATTACGTCTTAAAGGACATGATCCGGTTGGGATCAGGTTAGATTCAGGTGATCTGGCCTTCCTGAGTATTCAGGCTGCCAAAATGCTCGACGAGGCTGGATTTCCCGATACTGTTATCGTGTTATCAAATAACCTCGACGAACTGGTGATCTGGCAGATCTTAACTCAAATTCAGGAAGAAGCACCTCGCTATGGTGTCGTGGCGGATAAATTGATCGACCGACTGGTTTATGGGGTGGGCACACGACTAATTGTGTCAGATGGAGATCCTGCTCTGGGGGGCGTTTACAAACTCGTCGCCGTATGTGATGAGGGAATTTGGGTACCAGCGCTAAAGATATCTGAATCACACAATAAAACCCCTAATCCTGGTCATAAACATGTCTGGCGTGTTTATGATGGTCGTGGTATTGCCTCGGCGGATCTTCTCAGCTTGGATGATGAAGTTCCGAGTGATGAGGACAGATTAATCCTCCACCACCCATATGAGCCTTCAAAATATCGAGAGCTACTACGTGAATCAATTTCTGAGATCGAACCCTTGCTAGTTGACGTGTTGCGTGATGGACAACTTGTTATGGAACTACCATCGATTGAGGAGCTTCGAGCGCGTCGCGATAAAGATATCAGTCGCCTTGATCCAGGGGTTCGGCGCTTGATGAATCCACATATTTATCATGTATCATTGTCCGTAGGTTTGTGGAAAAGGAAACAAGAGTTAATTACGGCTGCACTCGGAGCTATCCCTAATTAAATGTCAAGCTAATGGGAAAGGAGAATGAGGAATGAGATGGTCAGCCTTACGTATCTTATGGGGTATTTTATTAATTCTCGCGGGGATTCTATTTTTGCTCAACACACTGGGATTTATCGTGATTGGCGAATATCTCTGGGCAATAATCTTTGTGATTGGAGGATTAGCTTTCCTGTCTATCTTTCTCGCTGATAGAAGGCAGTGGTGGTGGTTATTCCCCGGGTTTTCACTGTTGGTCGTGGGCGTGATCATATTCCTTGAACGAACCTTTCCAGCCCTTCCGGATGATTTTGGGGGTATGATCGTAGTGGGAGGAATTGGCCTGGTTTTTTTGATTATATTCCTGATAAATACCGAGAACTGGTGGGCATTAATCCCAGCAGGTTCGTTATTGAGCATTGCACTGGCGATCGGTCTCAGTCAATTGTTAACTGGGTTAGAGATTGGCGGAGTATTCTTGATTGGACTTGGATTAACTTTTGGTGTAGTGGCATTCGTTCCAACACCCCAAGGTCGTATGCGGTGGGCATTAATCCCAGCAGGGATATTGATCGTTGTCGGATTCTTAGTTCTGGTTGCAGCATCCAACTTGATATCCTATCTCTGGCCTTTGGGCTTGATCGCCCTGGGTGGGTTAATTCTTTACGGTGTCATCAGATCCCGTAAATAGGTTTTTCTGGAAATTAATAGTTTGTTTATGATAGCGATTTGGTACTCGTCAATTTCACGCTTATAAATTGAGCCAATTTTCAGCTGCCCGGGGGAGAGTACCAAGGGGTCCAACTTGGATTGTACAGGTGGGCAGCGAATCGATAAAAATGCGTCCGTACCGTTTACTTAGCACCCTACGGTCAAGTATTGCCACGACTCCCCGATCGGATTGTGTGCGAATTAGACGACCAAACCCCTGTCTAAAACGCAAGATAGCTTCAGGTAGCGCGTACTGATAGAAGGGGTCTTCGAATGTTTCTGAACGTGAAGCAATGATCGGATCTGAAGGGACATCGAACGGCAGTTTGGCGATCACCAATACCGAGAGCGCTTCTCCAGGCACATCTACCCCCTCCCAAAATGCGCGTGTTCCAAGCAGCACAGCCTTCTCAGCGCTGCGGAATGATTCGAGCAGTGTATGCGATGAAGCTCCTTCTCCCTGTTCATAAACAATGATTCCCTCTTCTGAGAGGATGGGAGAAATGGCTTTGGAAGTCGCTCGCAGCTGAGCATAGGAGGTAAATAGCACCAATGCACGTCCCCCGGTGGATCGACAAAGATGTATCATACTTTGATTGACTGCCCTTTGGTAAGCCTGACGATTGTTAGGTTCGGGGATATCATTTGCGAGATAGAGCAGGGTTGCGTTTTCATAGTCAAATGGAGAACCTAGGGCGAGTTCATAAGCATCAACAGCCTGCAATCGATCGCGCAGATAATCGAATTCTCCAGCTGCTGTGAGGGTGGCAGATGTCAGGATAACTGAATTTTTCTCATGCCAGAGAAAACGCTCCATCAACGGACCGATGTGGAGCGGGGCAACATGAAGCGATGGCATACGTCCATCTGGTTGGATTTCCACCCAATAAATTCGATCGACTTGGGGTTCGAAAACAAAGCCATTGAGCTGGTCTAGCAATTCGCTCAGGCGTCGGTAAAGGCTGCTGATCTGATTGAATAAATCCTGGCTGTCCTCAGGTAATACATCTATCAATTCTGAAATGGCCTGAGTCACTTTCTCCAACAAATCTAAAATTGACCCTAATACTCCTTGAGCATCATCCCAGCGTGCTTCAACCTCATCCCAGGCGGGTTGGGAGCGCGAAGCAGGCAGAATACGTTCCTGATGAGCGTATTGCCCAATCGGTCGTCCCTCACGTTGTTCAAACAAGAATTGATCCAGGGAGGTGAAGAATTTCTGTGATAGTTGTTCGAATTGGAAAGCAAGATCGGTAGCTCGAGTTATGAGTTGGTTGAATGCCGCCAGATCTGCTGGTTGAAGGACACCCTCCAGTGTACTCATTGCCCAACCGAGTGCACCCGAGTTTGATCCCCCCAATTCCCTGATCATGCGCATGATCTCAAATTGTGTGACGCGGAAGGATAATGCGTTAGTTGAAGCATCTTCAAGATGATGAGCTTCATCGACGATTAAGTATTCATATTCAGGTAAGACCCGGTTGCCCGTGGCAACATCTGCTAACAACAATGCATGGTTGACTATTACTAAATGAGCGCTTTGAGCAGCCTGTCGTGCTCGGTAAAAGGGGCAGGTACCTCCCGTGCGTTGCATACAGGTTTCAGCAGTGCAGGCTTCGTCTTCTGCTGACAGTCGCAGCCAAACATCTCTTTCAGCTCTACTATTGAGATTCAGCTCAGCCCGATCTCCAGAAGCCGCGTCTAGTAGCCAAACTAAAATCTTTGCCAATATGCGGACTTCTTCAGCTGTTTCTGGACCTCGTCTGCGAAAGCTTTCCAGGCGCCTTGGGCATAAGTAATTGGATCTGCCTTTTAGGACCGATGCTTGAAAGTCAATCCCCATTGCTTCCCGCAAATCAGGAATATCCTTATGAATAAGCTGATCTTGAAGGTTAATGGTATTCGTCGAGATAACTACCCGGGCATTATTCAATCTGGACCATAATGCGGCAGGTATCAGGTAGGCGAATGATTTGCCTACACCAGTGCTGGCTTCAACCATTAGATGCTGTTCTTCGGACAAAGCTTCCGTGACTGCCCTGAGCATTTCAACTTGCTGAGGTCGGAATTCAAACTCCGAGAAATATTTTGAAAATTCACCACCATGTTCTAATATTGAAGCGACATCGTCCGGTTCAAGGCCGTGAAATTGTTGGTTTGGAGCCAGAGGAGGATTTCCATCCTTGGGGATATCTCCAAACCAGGGGCCTTCAATCCCGGGAACAATTTTTTTGCTTTGGATGGGTTCTTTAGAACGTTCCTGGAGCGCAAGCCGGAATCCCCAATAACCTCCCCATTCAATCTGCTCGCTCATCCTGACGATTTCCGCGAGCAATTCGATTGGCAAATCGATCGCCTTCTCGTGAAGTCGTAAATAGACGCCATGCGTTACCAGTGCATCATCCAAGGCCCGGTGGGTTGCATGCAGCGGCACCGTTAATAGGCTCGAAAGCGCACCCAATCCATATCGGCTGGCATTGGGCAGTAATACAGATGCCATTTCATACGTATCGATGGCATCGTTATAATGAAACAATCGATGACGCCGTAAGAAGGAGAGATCGAAGCTGATATTATGCCCAACAATTGGCACATCTCCAACGAAATCAGCTAATTCTGCCTGGATATCGCTGAAGGGAGGCGCATGGGCGACCATCTGGTTAGAAATACCAGTCAGCTGGGTGATGAAAGAAGGGATTGCCCGCCCTGGGTTGATTAAACTCGACCACTCTTCTTCCACACGCCGTCCGTTAAAACGGATTGCCCCGATCTCCAGGATTGAATCGTGTTTGGGATCGAGGCCTGTGGTTTCAATATCCAGAGCCACAAGGGTTGGCATGAAGGGATTATACCACCGGGGATTTCAGTTCAAATCATAAGAATTCGGGCATTTGATCAGCAGCGAGTTATAGAGAATCCGCTTAATGATATTATCAAAATTTTGAGTCATTACTCAGGGTCTGGGTGAGAATAATAATTTTGTCTGGTCATTTTTCAGTGGTTTTCTAATGTTTTGAACTTATCATCAATTATTGAAGTTAACTATAAGAG
>Ga0209742_10000426_pt1 | contig 22707 bp, 23 predicted proteins | sample DeeMarSeWOR38_10_FD_187462 | JGI IMG/M metagenome (GOLD analysis project Ga0209742, IMG submission 187462) | Marine sediment microbial communities from White Oak River estuary, North Carolina - WOR-3-8_10 (SPAdes) (version 2) | ecosystem: Environmental > Aquatic > Marine > Intertidal zone >... | reverse complement strand
ACTGATATATAATCGTTTACATGGACCAAGATCCTGAGGCTTTAGAACATCTCTGGGACAATCTGCTATCTCGGAATCCTGAGCAGGTTCTGAAAGTATTCGCTACTTTAGACGAGATCCAACAAAAAAGTGTGCTGGATCATCTAAACCGAATGGCTCAGGAGCCCGGTTGGCACCCTGAACAATGTTTATCTGCCCAGGTTGCTCTAAAAGCCTTGGCCAATTGGGGTGATCAGAAATAAAATTGTGTGAGATGGTTTAAATGCAGGTCAGAGGTAATCAATCAGGATTATTAACACGAGCTGTTGATTCTCTCATTGTTTCAATGCGCTCACGTGCTATTTGGAGATATTCTTCTTTGATATCGTAACCCAGATAATGACGGTCCGCCTTAATAGCTGCCAGGCAGGTTGTTCCACTTCCGACAAAGGGATCTAATACGATTTCACCTTTGTAGGTATATAGTTGGATCAATCGGTGAGGAAGCTCCTCAGGGAATGGTGCCGGATGACCGATCTTCTTGGCTGATGCAGCTGGAAAATTCCAAACGCTCTTGGTCCATTCCAGAAAATCGTCTTTCCTGATGGTATTCTCCTTGTTTTCTTGTCCGCGGCGGAATGTATCTTTGGAAAAAACAAGGATATATTCGTGTACGTCCCTCAAGACGGGATTAGACGCAGATTGCCAGCTTCCCCAGGCAGTTGATTGGCTGGCGCTTGCGGCTTTATTCCATATAATTTCGCCTCTCATCAGGAAGCCGATCTCAAGCATTTGATCAATAATGTACCCGTGAAGGGGTATATATGGTTTTCGTCCCAAATTGGCCACATTGATGCAGGCTCTACCGCCTGGAACAAGAACCCGGTAAGTCTCCTGCCAAACATCATTGAGCATTTGCAAATATTCACCTAAATTCAGATCTTGATCGTACTCTTTTGAAGCATTATAGGGAGGTGAAGTGACCATGAGATGAATGCTTGCATGTGGTAATTCATCCATACTCTCACTGGATTTACATACCAGATGATCGAGAAATTCGGCTGGAACTGGATTTTCAATATAAGGCACATCCTGTTCTGATGGCAAATCATTGTATAGACGGCTTGAATAGAATTTATTTGAATCGTGGCTTATGCGACCTGGTGCACCGAATGAACTGGTTTCTGTTTTACGCCGTTTGTGTGAAGATTTACTCATATTTCCTATTCTACAAAATGTTCATCATATATATGTATCCGCCGGGTATCGAACAATTATTCAAGTTTATCATAATGCTATTTTGGTAATAGTTGATAACTTTCGATCGAATATTCGAGAATTTTATGGATGATCGAAATCACCCAGGATCAATGATTTTCAATTATGGTTGACCATTCGATAATTGGTTCTTATAATCAATTCGTTTATGGACATTAAAGAATTAACTCAAGAAATGCATAACTTTGTTAGTAGCCAGGGTTGGTACGAGGAAAATAGTCCCAGACCACAAACTCTACGAAATTTAGCAATCTCCTTGACCCTCGAGGCAACGGAGGTATTGGAACATTTTCAATGGTCAGGTGAACAAGGCGATCCAGAAGAACTCAAGAGTGAACTGGCAGATGTTGCTTTGTACCTGTTGCAAATTGCCAGTATCGCTGACATTGATTTGGAACAAGCGATATTGATGAAATTGGAACAAAATTATGGACGTAGTTGGGATCAGGAGTAATTTATGCGTGTGTCGGTCTTTGGCGGTTCGAGCCCAAAACCAGGGGAAATTGCTTACGAGGATGCATATCGATTAGGCAAGTTGCTTGGCGAAGAAGGTTTTATTGTCCTCAACGGTGGGTACATTGGAACAATGGAAGCAGTTTCACGTGGTGCGGTTGAGGGGGGTGGAAGGGTGATCGGAGTCACCTGTGACCAGATCGAAGCTTGGCGTCCTGTAGCTCCGAATGCCTGGATTACGGAGAAAATGCACTTTGTCACGCTGCGAGAGCGATTGAATGCACTAATAGATAACTGCGATGCAGCTTTAGTCCTTCCGGGGGGGATTGGTACCCTGGCCGAATTGGCAACGATGTGGTCTCAATTACAGACTGGTGCCATTACGCATAAACGATTGATACTTATTGGTTCTGAGTGGGAAGATGTGATGCACCTTTTTATGGATAAATTTGATGATTATATACCTGAGATGTATCGTCCATTGCTTGAGTATGCTGATTCTGTAGATCATGCCTTCGATATGCTTAAAACCAACCAGATGAATAATTGAAATTATGTGCAACATTACCAGTCAACTAAATTGCGATCTCCCCGATAGTGCATTAACATTCATCATTGGTATAGATTTTGCTACCGATGAATTACATTTCGAATTTGGGCACTAGGATCATGCCGGCTATTCAACCCGCACAGCTAAAGATTCAAGCTGCTCAGTTAGCCCAAAAATCGACAGATCCCGATGGATTTTGCCGGGAACTCCACGATTATTTTGATTCTTATAGCGATCGAATTTACCGTCCTGGGCAAGTCGGAGAACCAAGACCATTAATTCGCGCTTATCATGTTCCCCAGCCTGTTATAAATGCGATATTGAGGGAATTGGTTCTATTCGCTCATGATGATCGCGAAACCGCCTTGGCTTTAATTGATGCCTTATGGTCGCAGCCTAATCTTGAATTCCGCTTATTAGCCGCTTCCCTGATTGGACAGGTATCTCCTACACCTGCAAAATCCATTCTGGAGAGGATACAGTCATGGATGCATCCCGAAACGGAAGAACGCTTGGTTGATGCGGCGATCAACTATGGCTTAGAAAGAATGAGGAATGAACAATCAGAAAGCTACATTCAGCAAGTTAAATTGTGGCTGAAATCCCAAGAGAACTATGAGCAAAGTATGGGATTAAAAGCAATTTGCCAATTAGTGGCAGATGAGGGATTTGAAGATTTTCCAATGGGATTCGCATTAATCAGCCCTTTAATGCAATTCTTACCCACACAGTTGAGACCTGATATTTTGGATGTGATCGAAGTGTTTGCTTCCCGTTCATCCAAAGAGACTGCATACTTTTTAGAGCACATGATTCAAATAAGTGGTAATGATACTAACATTGCCTGGATCGTAAGACATAGCCTCAAACACTTCCCTCAAGAATCACAAGATTTTCTATGGGAAGCATTGCGGAAATCGAACTGACCCATCGCCTTCACCCAATAAATAAAGTTCTCTGGTATAATCATGCCCGCTGACTAGCCCAGCCTGCGGTAATGAAAGAGATAACTTCAGGCATGGAGACCTGCCGTATTGTTTGTTTTTATAGGAGTAAGCAGACGTCATGAGTATGGATAAAGATACTAAAAAAGCGGTTATTTACGAGTTTTCACGTCATTCAGGTGATACAGGTTCACCCGAAGTTCAGATAGCGTTATTAACAAATCGCATCAACTACCTGACCGATCACTTGCGGACTCATAAGCACGACGAGTCCTCGCGGCGAGGATTACTAAAATTGGTTGGTCGTCGTCGTCGATTGTTAGCGTACATCCGAAGAAAAGATTACCAACGATATCAGGCATTGACAGATCGATTAAAAATTCGTCGAAAATCTTAGTCCCATGCAGATAGATGGCGAGAATGTAACCATCTACTCTGTTGTGCTTTGCGAAATATGTAGAACACGGTAGCTACTTTGATAGCATAACCGCCAGGGGTTACATAACTGCGGAAAAACTTGTGTCAAGTTTAGAATTTAGTTAAATCAAATGCCATAAGGTTGGGAATTGGAGAGTGGTGAAAATGCTCATTATTCTTTGATGAGTCGTTGTCTTCAGTCTCCAGTCCCTGATCTGCCTGGCGAATAAAAGGAGTAAAAAATGCAATCAGATTTAAGAAGCTATTCAACCATGGTGGGAGACAAAGAAATCATCATGGAAACTGGCAAATTAGCGCGCCAAGCCGGAGGTGCAGTTACCTTGCGTATTGGGGATACAGTGGTCTTTGCTACGGCAACAATGAGTCGGGAACCTAGACAAGGGATAGATTTCTTTCCATTGACTGTGGATTATGAGGAAAGAATGTATGCAGGCGGACGAATACCTGGTTCATTCTTTCGTCGGGAAGGGCGTCCAAGCGAGGAAGCGATCCTGACAGCAAGATTGACAGACCGTCCTATTCGACCTTTGTTTCCGAAAGATATGCGCAATGAAGTTCAGGTAATTCTGTACTCATTTTCTGCTGATACAGAAAACCCCATCGATATTTTGGCAGTTAATGCCGCTTCGGCAGCCTTGATGGTATCTGATATCCCCTGGCCAGGACCGGTTGGTGCGGTGCGTGTTGGTCGCATCAATGGAGAATTCATCCTTAATCCCACTTTCAAGGATAAAGATGAATCGGATTTAGATCTTCGTGTAGCCGGTACGCGTGATGCAATCCTCATGGTAGAGTGCGGAGCAGATAACGTTTCTGAAGATGTATTAATTGCTGCGATTGAGCATGGGCATCAAGGTCTCCAGAAGATGATCGAATTACAAGAGAGAATGACCACTGAGGTCGGAAAAAACAAGCGAGATTACACTCATTACCTTCTGGATGATGATTTGAAAGCCTCTGTCTTGGAACGGATTCGACCAGCGCTGGAAGAGACTTTGAACCAACCCTACCAGGTGAGCGCCTTTTATGAAGAGATTAATAATCTTAGGGATACTGTGGTCAACGAGTTTTCTGCAGAAGATGAATCTCTGACCGGGAATATCAAGGAGGCATTTGATCAAGCATTGAAGTTAATCGTTCGTGGGCGGATACTGGAACAGAGAACGCGACCTGATGGGCGTGGTTTGACAGATCTTCGCAACATATGGAGTGAGGTTGAAGTCAGCCCTCGGGCACACGGCTCAGGATTATTTACTCGTGGTGACACTCAAGTGCTAACATTGGCTACATTAGGAACACCACGCGAGGCTCAGGAACTTGATACGCTTTCCCCAGCTGATTCAAAACGCTACATGCACCACTACAATTTTCCACCATTCTCAACCGGGGAAACGCGCTTTTTACGCGGTGCCTCCAGGAGAGAAGTAGGGCATGGTGCTCTGGCAGAAAGGGCTTTAGTCCCTGTCATACCTCCAGAGGAAGAATTCCCGTACACCATGAGATTGGTTTCTGAAGTGTTGTCATCAAATGGTTCTACCTCAATGGCTTCCGTTTGTGCTTCAACACTGGCGCTCATGGATACTGGAGTACCAATAAAGGCACCTGTGGCTGGAATCGCGATGGGGTTGGTCAAGGGTGATGGAGATAAATTTGCTGTCTTGACAGATATTTTGGGAATAGAAGATCACCTTGGTGACATGGATTTTAAAGTTGCTGGAACGAAGGAAGGTGTCACCGCTTTGCAGATGGATATCAAAATCAAGGGTATCACTACTGAAATCATGGCGCAAGCCCTGGAACAAGCACGGCAAGCCCGTTTATCTATTCTCGAAAGGATGCTGTCGGTCATCCCCGAGTACAGATCCTCACTAAAACCGCACACGCCTCGTATCAGTGTTGTACAAATCCCTGTTGATAAGATCGGTGCTGTTATTGGTCCGGGTGGCAAGATCATTCGCAGTATCCAGGAGGAGACTAACACACGCATCGACATTCAAGAAGACGGATCAATTTTCATTGCCGCCACAGATGTTGATAGCGAAGATCTGGCCCGTGATCGTATTTTGGCCTTGACCGAATCACCAGAAATTGGACGCATCTATACCGGAAAAGTGGTCCGGACAACAGATTTTGGTGCGTTTGTTGAAATCCTACCAAGTACTGACGGGATGGTACACATCTCTCAATTGGATAGCGAACGGGTTAATCGCGTTGAGGATATAGTAAGAATGGGAGATGAGATCACAGTTATGGTGACAGACATCGATCCTGCAGGAAAAATTAGGCTTTCACGTCAGGCTGTCCTCGAAGGTTGGACGGCTGAAGAAGCCAGACAGAAAGATCGAGCTGGGAGCCGTCGTGGGGGCTCAAGTCGTAAAAGTTCTGACGGAGGTTACCGTGGAGGCAAGAAAGATAACCGTCGGTGAATCTTAAAGAAATTTGAACTAAAATTATTGAGCGTTTTGGTGATTTTATGCTAAAACGCTCAAATTTTGTCAACTATGGAAGCCCAATATTCTGCACTGATTTGGATTTGATTAGGATTCACGAAGTAGTCAGGATTAAGCAAAATTAACCAAGATATAATTACCCCAATTAATGACATCATTTGTACCTGACATAAGAAAATTTATGAAATCTGACTTTATCTGTTTTATGGCAAACTGGTGCCTTTTGAAGAGGTGAATGTACACATGATTGCGCCGACGCTTCATTATTGCGTTGGGGTATTTGAGGAAATCCACTGTTGTCAAACACCTCGCGGACAAGCAATGTTCTGCTTGCAGGATCATCTGGAAAAAATTCCTTGATTCGATTAATATCCTGGGTGTTTTCGATTTTCCGTATTCCGTGTAAGCAATGAGTCAAGCTTTTTGCCAGATAATTTCTGCTAATGGTTTCAGTGAATGCTCCATACGTCCCTTGATGTACTTGCAGAGTCCTTTGGGCTCGAACAATGGAGACTGCCTGCAAAAAAGGATCACGCACAGGGGAGTGGTTGGAATGCTTACCCATTAACCAAGCCTCCGATCAGGAGGAAGTCGTTAATAAATCTTTAATGTAACTTTTTGGTTTATAGGAGCATCGGATAATTAGGTTACTGTCAACGGATAATAGTTAACCCGGTTGAATTAGCTTTGTGATAATAAAATACAACGGCAATAACATCTAATCATAGCTATGAGGAAATGCAATGGAGAAAAATGAAAAAAGTTCAACTGACAATGGCAATGAGCAAGTTGAATCTTTGAAAGTCTTGATCTTGGGATCCGGTCCTGCTGGATTGTCAGCCGCGCTCTATGCTGCAAGAGCTGATCTTGATCCAATTGTTTTAACAGGAATGGAGTTGGGCGGTCAAGTATCATTAACATTCGCTGTTGAAAACTACCCTGGATTTCCAGATGGTATCGGGGGGATGGAACTTGTGGATTTGTTTCAAAAACAAGCCGAACGATTTGGTGCCCGGCTCGAATATGATTTAGCAACGGAAGCGGATTTATCTGAACGACCGTTTAAGGTAAAAACTCAAAATGGGAAATTGTATCTGGCCGAAACCTTGATCATCTCCACGGGTGCCAGTGCGATCCATCTCGATGTTCCTGGTGAAAACGAATTCATTGGACGTGGAGTCTCATACTGTGCAACCTGTGATGGATGGTTCTTTAAAGATAAAGAAGTGATTGTTGTAGGTGGTGGGGATAGTGCCGTAGAAGAAAGTTTATTCTTAACTCGGTATGCAGATAATGTAACCATCGTACATCGCAGAGATGAATTGCGGGCAGGCGCGCTCCTTTCCGAGCGTGCAAAGTCTAATCCAAAGATTGGATTTGCCTGGAATACTGTGGTAAAAGAGATCACAGGTAATGGAGCAGTCCAAAATGTAAAATTGCAAGATACACAAACTGGTGAAGAGCGAGATAAAGAAATTGATGGGGTTTTTATTTTTATCGGACATTCACCAAACACAAGTTTATTTACAGACCAACTCGAAATGGATGATCTCAGGTACATTGTCGTCGATCATTTGATGCAGACGAGCGTTCCCGGGGTTTTCGCAGCTGGTGAGGTTGCTGACTCACATTTCCGCCAGGTGATTACCTCAGCAGGTATGGGAGCAGCAGCAGCCATACAAGCCAATCACTTCCTGGAAGAACATCCATTGGATTCTGATTAACTTTTTCCCCCTGATATGATACTATCAGGGGGTACTTTATATTATTTCCGGAGAGTGAATATGAAAAATAAAGTTTCCATCATTGGCGCAGGTATGACCGGTGCCACAACAGCTCATTGGTTAGCTGAGCGTGAAATAGCTGACCTTGTATTAGTGGATATCCTCGAAGGTATGCCACAAGGAAAGGCTCTCGATTTACAAGAATCATTGCCAGTTGTAGGTAAAGATGTACGGGTTGTGGGCAGCAATACATTTGAGCCGACTGCCGGTTCAGATATTGTTGTCATCACGGCTGGGTTACCGAGAAAACCTGGGATGAGTCGAGACGATTTACTCACAGCAAACGCTGAGATCGTCCGAAACGCCACTCAAGAGTCATTGAAATATTCTCCAGAGGCGATCTTCATTATGCTCACTAACCCTCTAGACACGATGGCTTACTTAACACTAAAAGTGGGAGACCTCCCCCCAGAGCGTGTCATTGGGCAGGCTGGCATTTTGGACTCATCGAGAATGAGGGCATTTGTCGCTATGGAACTTGGGGTCAGTGTGGAAAATATTCATTGCTATGTGCTTGGTGGACATGGTGATGATATGGTTCCACTTGTCCGTCATTCCAACGTTGCAGGAGTACCCTTGAACGAGATGCTTTCTGGAGATCAATTGTCGAAAATTGTTGAGCGTACACGCAAGGGAGGTGGGGAGATCGTCAGCTTACTCAAGACCGGAAGCGCCTTTTATGCTCCCGGTGCTGCAGTGGCTCAAATGGTTGAAGCTGTATTAAAGGATAAGAACTTGATCGTCCCTGCAGCTGCGTACATGCAAGGTGAATATGGCTTGAAGGATATATTCTTCGGTGTACCAGTACAATTGGGGCGTCAAGGTATGGTAAAGATTATTGAATATAACTTAGACGATGATGAGACTGCTGCTTTGAATAAATCTGCGGATGCGGTCAGTCAGACGATCGCTGCACTTCATTCATTGGTCGAGGTCTAGTATCAGGTTAAGAACAGGCATAAGGAGATAAAAAAAATGGGATTTAAAGCTGAATTTGCAGAACAACTTCCTGCCTGGCGGGAAAGAGTTCGCATTTTAGTTGAGAATAATGGAAGTGTTAAAGTAGATGAGGTGACCATTGCCCAGGTATATGGAGGTATGCGCAATGTGAAAGGATTGGTCACCGATATCTCTTATGTTGACCCAAATGAGGGTATCCGCTTCAGAGGTTACACGATTCCTGAAGTATTGGAGAAACTGCCTAAGCCAACTGAAGGATCCATGCCGTATGTCGGTGGGTTGTACTACTTGTTCTTGCTTGGGAAATTGCCCACCGTAGAGCAGGCGTTAGAGATCGAAGATGAGTGGAAATCACGTTCAACAATTCCAGGTTTTGTTTTCGATGTGCTGAAAGCAATGCCAAGTGATTCCCATCCGATGATGCTCTTCTCAACAGCGATATTAGCATTACAGCATGAGTCAAACTTTTCGCGACGTTATCTTGAAGGAATGACCCGTGATGAATATTGGGAACCAATGTTAGAGGACAGCCTCAACTTAACCGCAAAATTACCCGCTGTGGCTGCATTTATATACAGCTTGCGATACGGAAAAGGTGATTATATTGAACCGAGAACCGATCTGGACTGGGGTGCGAATTTTGCTTTTATGCTTGGAAACCCATCTGATGAGTATCAGAACCTTTCGCGCCTTTATTTCATCCTGCACTCTGATCATGAAAGTGGCAACGCCAGTGCGCATGCCACACATTTAGCTGCCTCAACTCTTTCAGATATTTATTATGCTTTCTCCGCTGGTTTAAATAGCCTCGCAGGCCCCTTGCATGGTTTGGCAAATCAAGAATCATTGCGCTGGTTGTTAAGCATACACAAGCAATTTGATGGTGTACCAACTGTAGAACAATTGCGACAGTTTGCCTGGGAAACGCTGAACAGGGGGCAGGTTATCCCTGGATATGGTCATGCGGTCTTACGTAAACCCGATCCGCGCTTCACGGCTCAATTCAAATTCGCAGAAGAATTTATGCCTGATGATGACATATTCCAGATCGCGAAAATGGTTTACGAAGAGGTCCCAAAAGTTTTGGTCGAGCAAGGTAAGGCAAAGAATCCCTCACCCAATGTAGATGCCATCAGTGGGACCTTACAGCATCATTATGGGATCAAGGAATTTAAGTTTTATACGGTTATGTTTGGTGTCGGGCGGGCATTAGGTGTGACCGCGAATGCGATCTGGTCGCGGGCTTTGGGCCAACCACTAGAACGTCCAAAATCTCTTACCACCTCCATGCTTGAAGAGATCGCTCAAAAAGCTCAGGTGGTCGCATAACAAATATCCACGAATTGTTATCCAAAACGGTGTTCAGCTATCTCGCTGGACGCCGTTTTTTGTTGTTTTTTGTCCTGAATGACGAAAAATTTAGCCGGGTTACGGGGTAGGAGTCGCTGCAGCTGCCACTCCTGCCCAAAGGAATACTCGCTGCTCGCTGGCCGCACCAGCTGAATCCCAAACAGGATTGCCATCATCATCAGTTCCGGCCTGACGGGCAGTCATCACCCACCAGCGATAGAGATGGGGGGTGCTATCGGATGAGCGAAATGTTCCAGGTACGATGAACTTAGTATCGGTGACATATTCTACTAATCTGCGACTTTCTCCATCGGTGAAATCAATTATGGTGATCTCATAAGCTTCATTTTCAAGTAATGTGCCAATGGATGCCCATTGGAGAGTCACAACATCATCTGATAAGGTAAATCTGGTACCATCTGCAGGTAGTAATAGATTTGGTGCACTATAGGGAGGTGGGAGCGTAGCCGTCGGTGTGGGACCTGGTGTAGGGAAACGTTCACATAAGGGGATTATCAAAGTCATACCCGAAAAAACGGTCTCTGAGCTCAAACCATTATATTCTTGAACAACAGCCATGGGAACGCTGTAACTGTTAGCAATACTGCTTAGAGTGTCGTTTTCTTGGACCTGATATTCCACTTTTTCACATGCTTGCTCAGTTGCCTCAGCTGGACTGAGAGTTGAGGTTGGCAGTGCAGTAGGTGTAGGAGTTGGTTGGGGAATGAGCAATACCTGACCTTCAACCAGTGAAGCGCAATCTGCCGGTAGATTATTCAGCAAGACAATGCTTTGGATGGAAACACCAAACGTAAAAGCAATGCCGCCACAGGTGTCCCCGGCTTGCACGGTATATGTTTCTGGGGTAGGTGTTGGCAAAGGTGTATCTGTTGGTGTGGGAGTTGCTGGGGTGGGAGTAATTGTGGGAGTAATTGTAGTCGTTGTTGTCGGTGTGACAGTTGGTTCGACAACACGCCCTGTCTCCCGTAGGGCTAGAAACACCAAAATCGCACCGATTCCCAGAAATAATGCCAATAGTGCAAGAGCAATCGGCAGACTCAAAGTGATCCGGGGCATTCGACTGCCTTGTAGGGTTTTGGAATCACGGTCGGTTTTCTCAATCCCGGATAGATCGCTACCGCAAACTAGGCAACGAGTCGCGTCCTCACTAACACGTGTACCACATGTTGGACATAATTTTGTTGGTTTAGAGGGGGTTTCGGATGTCATAGGAGCAAATTTGCCACGATTTCCCTAGCAGCGGGATTATACCAGCCTTTTATTCGTCTTGTGCAAGTTTTCTCATTTCTTGAAAGTATTCTAAACTTGAATGGTGGAAGGCTAGACAAGTAGGTATTACCCTGAGTTTGAAGATATGGTTGGCTGGCGTTGATTTGATTCAATTTTGTGAGCAGCGCTTGTTGTTTACCCCCAGACGGTAGATGTCAGGAAATCAGGAATTGATGCGTTCACCTTATTATTTTCATCCTTTCCGGTTTAATAACTTGACTGCCAGATCTTTGAGCAATTTTCCAGCAGTTCCATGAGGGCGTGCTTGATCAAGAGAATTCAAAGATTTTTCTGTCATTTCATTGGCCGCTTCTTGAGTATAGACGCGTGCACCTTCTAAATCTAATTGTTCAGCAAGAGCAGCGATTTCCTCGGTTTGGATATCCCCTTTTGCCCATCTTTCAGCAAAGGGTCCGTTCTGGACCAATCCGTAAAGAATGGGTAAAGACTTCTTGCCGGTGATCAGGTCGCTTTCATTGGATTTGCCTGTCAAAGCAGCGTCACCCCAAATTCCCAATAGATCGTCTTGAGCCTGAAAAGCCAATCCGAGGAAATACCCGAAATCTCGAAAATTCTCCCGACGTTCCTGGGATGTTCTAGCGGTAATAGCGCCAAGCTCAGTACAGGCGCCCAGCAATGCGGCAGTCTTGCCTCCTACCATTTGCCAATAAGCTTCTATGGGTAGATTAGATTTGGATTCATATTTCAGATCGAGATATTGACCCTTTGTGAGCTCCAAGCAGGCCAGCTGAAGAGTCTTTGCTGCGTCATTGGCGATCTCTGGGGGATTGCTTCCGTCCATCCGCAATATGGACAGGTGGGCGAGGGTGAACATTGCATCCCCGGCGTTAATAGCTTGAGGGATGCCCCAACGTTTCCAAACAGTCTCACGCCCACGCCGCATTGGGCTGTTATCTTGGATATCATCGTGGATTAAAGAGAAATTATGCACGAGTTCTACCGCGACTGCAGCTGGTAATGCATTTTGCCAATCACCACCGGCAGCGGAACATGTCAATAACACCAATTGGGGACGTATTCGTTTGCCTTGTGTTACTGGTCCAGCATTTTCACCTTCCCAACCGAGATGGTAAGCAAGTATTTGATAATACTCTTTTAGCTCTGGTTCGGCCGCATCTCCAATCGAATTGTGGAGCTCGGCTTCGATGGATTCGAGCATAACCTGGTTTTTTAGATCAATGATCATGGAACTCTGTGGGAGATATTAATTTGACTGGTATTTAGAGTGAGAATGGATCATGTTACTATCAATTGCGTTTTGCGAAGTTGATCCAAGCTGGCGTTACCGGATGCAAACATAGAAACCTGAATCTGGCGATCGATCAACTGAATGGTATTGATCGTTTCTTGTAAAGATTGGTTCGCCGCTTTTAGGAATGGGCTGGCCAACCCGCCTATCGTCGCGCCGAGAGCTATGCACTTAGCAATATCGATGCCGTCGCGGAGTCCACCTGATGCGAAGATATGTAAATCTGGTGCTGCTGATCGGACGTTTTTTATTGATAGAGCAGTCGGGATACCCCAGTCGAGGAATGCGGCAGCCAGTTTGGCTTGTTCCTTTGATGTTGCCCTATACATTTCTACCTGGGTCCACGACGTGCCCCCTGCACCAGCTACGTCAATCGCAGATACACCCGCTGACGCAAGCATGCGAGCAGTCCTTTCAGAAAACCCCCAACCAACTTCCTTGACGATAACTGGTACGGGTAATGCCTTGCATAAAGCCTCAATCTTATTTACTAAACCCGAGAAACGAGTATCGCCTTCGGGTTGGACTGCTTCCTGTAATGGGTTGAGATGCAGGATTAAGGCATCTGCTGCGATCATGTCTACAGCATTTTGACACTCTTCTACGCCGTATCCATAATTGAGTTGTACGGCACCTAAGTTGGCAAATAATAATATATCAGGCGCAATGTGACGCACTTTGAATGTATCCGCGAGATCTGGATTTTCGATCGCTGCTCGTTGTGATCCTAAACCCATAGCGATACCAGTTTCCTGAGCCGCTTCTGCCAAAATCACATTGATCTTGCGGGCTAATTCAGTTCCGCCAGTCATAGACGAAATTAATATCGGTGCCTTCATCCTGCGGCCAAACAAACTCAAACCAAGATCGATGTCAGTTAGGTTGAGCTCAGGAAGGGCCTGGTGGACAAAGTGGTAGTTTTCTAACCCGGAGGTGAGCCCAGAGCGCACGTCTTCGTCCAGATTTATGCGAATGTGATCTGCTTTGCGGGAGCTGATTTGCGTAACTTTTGGCATTACGTGGTGTTCCAGTGAATTGAATGTATCTTACCAGTCTGGATCATGCCTGTCAATACGAACGTTGATCGAAAGAGGGTTCTTTCCTTCGAGACTTGACATATCTGACGAGAAGGATACAATTGACGATATCTCGAAAAAAAGAAGGAGGTAATTCGATGGCAGATACCTTTGAGGATGTCAAGGCAATCATCGTAGATTTACTCAACGTAGAAGAAAATAAAGTCACACCTGAGGCAAGATTTCGCGAGGATTTAGAAGCGGATTCACTCGATCTGGTTGAGCTGATCATGGCATTTGAGGACAAATTCGGCGGGGAGATTTCCGATGAGGATGCGCAACAAATCACTACTGTTGGAGATGCTGTCAAATACATTGATGACCATATGGTGAATTAAAGAAGCAATTTAGTATGAAGAGAGGCGCGATTATCACCGCGCCTCTTCTTGTATTATCCCCGATTGAACAAATATTATTGACAATTGTTATAAGCCCAATTATATTTGGAACTACTAATTTGGGTGTTAACTACGGAGGTGTGACGAATGAAGAGATATGGTTCCTTGAAGGTACTATTGAGTGGGATAGTTTTGTTGATTATGTTTATCTCTGCTTGTACGCCAAGTAGAGTTCCAGTCGATGAATTCAATCAAATACCCGCAGGTGGGGATGAATCACCTGGAGAAGTGCAAGAAACGCCCCCTCCCATTGGAGATTCTGCTCCCGCCGAGGAAGCTCAACCAATTGCGACTCAATCACTTACAGTGCCTGAAGATATACCAATTATGGATGGAGCCACTAATCTCCAGGTGGCTCGTGATGGTACAAATATTCAATTCCAGATCGATGGGGCGATTGTGGATGTCGTAGCTTTTTATCAAGAAGTGCTTCCTGACTTTGGGTGGGAGATCGCAGGTCCACCAGACAATGTTATTGGCGTGATTGCCACAATGTTAAGAGAAAATGAAGTAAGTGATCGTCTGGCGATCAATATGCAAGCCAATGAACTTGGTGGATTTGTACTCTTGACGATTACCGTCAATCGAGTGCAATAATCACATAATTGTCATGCCATAGGATATTTTAGGTTCTTCGAATCTAACAAACATAGAACTTGAATCCTATTGTTCATTTCGTTTGCATCGCTCTTGTATATCAAATCATATGGGGGACTTATTCTAGCAGTTTGGGTATCTCTTCTGGATGAGCTGCGACTTGCACGCCTACTGCCTGAAAAGCTGCGATTTTGTCGGTCGCTGTTCCTGAGCCACCTTCAACAATTGCGCCAGCATGTCCCATTCGCTTTCCCGGTGGAGCAGTTTGACCTGCGATAAAGGCGATGACCGGCTTGGTCATGTGATCAGCGATGAATTCCGCTGCTTTTTCTTCATCGGTACCCCCGATCTCACCAATCAAAACCATTTTTTCGGTGTGAGGGTCTGCTTCGAACATACCTAAGATATCGATGAAGCTGGTTCCATTGATAGGATCTCCACCAATGCCAACACATGTGCTCGCCCCTAATCCAACCAGTTTTAAAGCATATAGGACTTCATAAGTCAGCGTACCGGAGCGGGAGACAACGCCAACATTCCCGGGTATTGAGATGTCTCCTGGTATTATGCCAACTTTCGCCTCTCCCGGCGTTAGCAATCCGGGGCAATTCGGTCCCAAAAGACGAACCCCCTTTTGATCCAGATAATTGCGCACGCGCATCATATCCTGGATAGGGATGCCTTCTGTTATACAGACGATCAAAGGGATCCCAGCATCTGCAGCTTCGTAGATTGCATCCGCTGCAAATCGAGCCGGTACGAAAATGACGCTGGCGTTTACTCCAGTAGCTTCTTGTGCAATACGAACAGAGTCGAAAACAGGAACTTTTCCTTCTAGTACCCATTCTCCGCCCTTTCCAGGGGTAACACCAGCTACAACTTTAGTGCCGTAGGATAACATTTGCTGGGTGTGAAAGAGCCCTTCATTTCCAGTAATTCCTTGAACGAGAAGCCTAGTATTATTATCGACAAGTATGCTCATCCCTAATCGCCTCCGTTTGCGGCTGCGATTGCTTTCTTGGCCGCATCTACCAAGGTTTCCGCAGTGATCATGTTTGCAGCGGAAAGGATTTGACGTCCTTCTTCCGCATTGGTGCCTACCAATCGAGCGACCATTGGGATATCGGTCTTTACTTCTTCCAGAGCAGTGATTATTCCTCGGGCAACCTCATCCCCTCTGGTGATCCCGCCAAAGATATTGAACAAAACTGCCCTTACATTGGGATCCGAAAGAATAATTCTTAATGCTGCAGCTACTTTTTCCGAACTGGCCCCCCCGCCTATGTCAAGAAAATTTGCTGGTTTTCCACCGTGGAGCTTGATGATATCCATTGTAGCCATTGCCAATCCCGCTCCATTCACCATGCAGCCAATCTGACCATCCAGCTTGATGAAGGAAAGGCTGTATTTGCGCGCTTCTGTTTCTGCTTTTGGTTCTACATCCAGGTCACGCATTTCTGCTAAATCTGGATGACGGAATAGGGCATTGTCATCAATAACCATCTTCCCGTCTACCGCCAGCAAGCGTTCCCGAGAGGTGATGACTAGTGGATTTATCTCTGCCAGAGTCGCGTCGCTTTCAAGATAAACGCGCCAAAGACCGCTCGCTATTTGGCCAAAGGTTCGCCAATGGTCGCGTGGCAAATCAATTCCTGCTGCAAGATCTCTGGCCTGGTAGTCTCGCAGACCAAGTAGAGGATCAATGCCTACTCTTACGATTTTCTCTGGTGTCTTTTCAGCCACTTCTTCGATATCTACACCACCTGCAGAAGAAGCCATTATGGTTGGTTTGCGGTCAGCTCGGTCATTTGTGATTCCGAGATAAATTTCGGTTTCTATGTTTGCAGCCTCATCGACCAAGACCTTACGAACAGGTAATCCTTTGATTTCCATACCCAGAATCTGTGTGGCTATTTCCTCAGCTTCCTGTGGGTTTTTTGCTAGGCGAATTCCACCAGCCTTTCCTCGCCCACCTACGAGTACTTGTGATTTGATGACCACGTGTCCCCCTAATTCCTCCGCGATCTGCTTCGCTTCGGTTGAATTAGAAGCTACACGTCCGTGAGGGATAGGGATTCCGTATTCAGCGAAAATGTGTTTGGATTGGTATTCATGTAAATTCATTCAAAATAACTCCCCATAAAGAAATATTAAGTTGTTTACTCAAAAATGCTCAGCGATTATACCATTGCCCTCTAAGGTAAATTGAAATGCATGATTCGATCGTTGCCAGGGTCGCTGACCCAAACACCTCCGAGTGGATCTACTGCGACTGCACCAGCCAAACTGAAGCCATCACTTCCTTGACTGTAGTCTCCCCAATAGCTGATCATCTCACCTGCATTCGTAAAATGAAGCACGCGTACTCCTTCAGGATCCGTCGCAAATACCTGCAGCTGGTCATTGACATCCAGATATGGTTTGTTATCCAGTGATTGTCCATACCAACCAAAAATATCCCACGAATTCAAAGGTGAAAAACTCCCGACACCATCAGGTACAAAAGATTGTATGCGTTGGTTCCAGGTATCGGCTACATACAGATTGCCCTCATCATCCAAAGCCAGTCCGACTGGCTCATAGAATTGTCCTGAAGCAAAACCTTCCTCGCCAAATTGATCAATGAATTCCCCATCTGGTCCGAAGATGACTATTCTTTTGTTGCCAGTGTCGCTGAGAATGACACGCCCGTCCTGGTCAACAAGGACATCGCGTGGTCCCCAGAATGCATCAGGTCGTTCAGCTTGTCCGAAATAACCCCACATGTCTAAAAATTCTCCTTCCGCGGAGAATTTCTGGATGCGGTGATTCCACGTGTCTGCTACATATACCGATCCATCTGGGCCTATATCCAAACCCCACGGCTCAAAGAAAGTGCCTCCCGGAGCCTCACCTTGTGCCAGGTCTGCGAAGCTCCCCCAGGATTGCAGTGGATTCCCCTCCCGGTCCAGATGCTGGATACGGTGGTTTTCCGTATCGGCGACATAAATGCTCCCGTCCGGGGCAACTGCAATACCGCGAGGGCGTTGGAATTGACCGGGTTCTGTACCTTTTGTACCGAAGACGATATCTGCTTCAAGGAGTACTTCCTTGCCTTCATAAGGATCAGCAACGATCTCCTCCGTGCTTGGTCCGACGCCAAAATTCCAAATTTGAGAAGTGATATCTTTTCGCAGGTACATGCGCATCGATTCAGAGGGTTGCCAGTTTGGTGGGCTCATGTCCCGGTCCACAACTTGACTGTATTCCGTAAAGTCACGATTCAGCCAGATTTGAAACAGCGCCGATCTCATAGCTGGATCTATAAAGGCGTTCTTGATCCGTTCCCAGGTAAGGTTGTAATAATCTTGATTCGGCCACCACATACGGGTATATTCAAAGCGATCAAAAGCTTGACCTACGATAGGTTCGATCTTGCCGTAATTCTCACTGCCCACAATGATGACCGGAGAATCTCGCAAATCTCGGGTGGGATTAGCCGCGTAATATCTTGCATTCGGATAATTTCTCAAGTACCACCAGAATGGGTAAGTGGATTTATTGTCATACGCAACAACCATCTGGTTCTCGCCTGATGTTCGTCTCGAGATCTCATCAACTTGTGACATGATCATCTTTGCCCCTGGGCCAGAGTGCGCATAGACAAGGAATTCATTGGCGTAATCGTAATTGATAAAAGAGGCAGTGTACGCAGTTCTCGCAGTCAGCAATGCCAGTATTCCAAGAGCAGTCAAACTGACCAAACGGGCGATTTGATCTAGCGACCAAGATCTCATCAGATAGATTAATCCCCCTCCACTTGCAAGGACCATGATCAACGAGAGCAGGAAAGTACTGGTCGCCTGGAGTTGTTCTAACTGCTTTCCCTGGAACGGTGGATTTGTGCCGAGTAGCGAGCCGAACATGCCGGCAAGGCTGGTTAAAAAGATCACCAATAAGATGACCACGAGAATTCCGCGCCTTTCACGAAATACCCCCCAATTTGTGGTTTCAATCAGGTATCCAAAGGACCAGCCTGAGAGCAAGATCATCGGTAGGGCAATGTGGACCGTCAACCAGGGCATCTTCTCGCCTGCATAAGTGTATGCAAAGATGCTGGTGATGACCCAGAAACCTAACAGCGTAACAGCCAGGCGTTGCGGGTTGGGTTCTGGCGTCGTTTCTATTTCCGCTTCCGTATCGGTAACCGGTTCTTCCTGGGAAGGCTGATCGCGGTTGGAAAAGGTGTTCCTGCCAAATATCGCCAAACCCAAGGCGAGCAGGCTTCCTAGAGCGGTTAGATATTCATATATTGGTATCTGCAGGAAAATGTAGTAATACCATGGCTGGTTGCCACGTTCCACTGCCTGTTGGGCGATCCAATAACCCAGAGAACCTACCATACCAGTGAAAAAACCTGTACCATTGGTGAATAGGGTGGTGTAAAACACGGTGAAAATTGCGTAGAACAGGGCAGCATTTGCCAGCCAAACACGGGCGTTCCACCAGAGACCAACTAAGATCGCGATTATCGCTAAGGGGATCATGATCGCTGCTGTGCGTAACATACCAGTGGATGTGTAGTCTAGTGGATCCCAACCCAGCAGCTTTACAGGAAAAGGAGCCAGCATTGGTAATACCAGTGTACTGAGCAAGATCAGCACTCCAAAAGAGCGTTCAGCCCGTAATTGAGATAAGCCATAGCCGCGTATAAGGAAATAGAAAGCCACAATGACGGCCACGATACCAAGCAGGGTGATGATTAATACTGGTAAAGGAATTGTGAGCGCTGATGTAGTAATCTGTTCACCGGGTACGGATGGAGCAGCTGTCTCGGTAGCACTGATCGGAGGGGCTTGATCACCGAGGAGTAGCCAGCCTCCTGCAAATATGAATGCTGTGAAAGCCAGTAAAATTGTGATCAGAAATCGATTGCGCTGTTTTGGATGAACCCAGGTAGATTGATAAACGCGAGAAATGAAATACAAAGCCAGGAAGATCATCATTTGGGCAGTGTAAATGTAAGCAGTTTCTTTGGTGGTGAAATGGAGGGCGGTGGCGCCCGTTAACCAAAACAGATATTTTGCTTCGCTGGTTTCCAGATACCTTAATAATGCCCAAAGAGATACCAGACCAAATAACACCACCAGGGCTTCATTGCGGGCATAACGGCCATAATAAAGCATATAGGGCGAGATCACCATCAAAGCTGCCGCCACGACCCAACCGATCTTCCCCAGGTAACGCCGGTAATTCCACAAGAAGGCAACGGATATGATGCTGGCAATCGCAAGGGGTAGTCGTGCACTTAAATCGCTATCCCCAAACAGGAAATAGGCGAAGGCGATCAAATGAAACTGTAATGGACCATGAGTGACAGGATCGTGCTTGTAGCCACGACCTTGCTCAAGGAGCCATGAAAAATAGACGTGTGATGTTTCATCATGGCTCATCACCCGTGCCTCGAGCAGATAAAACCGGCTGATTACAGCAATGAAGACGATGCCGATGAAGATCACAGCTGTCCATTTAAGCGACAAACCGCCCAATAAGGGGCGATCCAACCAATTTTCTTGTTCTACCAGGTGGGTATCTTCGTTGAGTTCCATGGATATACTAGTTTAACATCTTCTGCGCTCAATGGATTCAATTTTAATCTTTGATTCAGCCTTAACAATGCCCCATAATCATTGCATACGTACGATCATACTACGGAAACTGCCCTTGAATCAGGGTTTGTTACGATTTCAAAGAATCGATCTCATTACCCGTAAGATGCCGCCATCCCCCAGGTTTGAGTGATCCGAGTTTCAAAGTGCGGATGCGAGTGCGGATGATCTTTACTACGGGCAAACCAATCCGCGATCCCAGCTCACGTATCTGGCGTTTACGCCCCTCGCGCAAAATGACTTTCAACCATGCGCCTTTGCCATGATATCTGAGGAATTGAACCTCAGCAGGTGCGGTCTTATACCCATCCTCCAGGACGACCCCGCGACGCCAGGCAGTCAATTGCTTATCATCCGGGTGGCGAGCGACTAATACCTGGTACTCCTTCTCGTGACCATATCGTGGATGGGTCAGGCGATTGGTAAGATCTCCGTCGTTGGTCAGCAAGATTAAGCCTTCACTATCGACATCCAAACGACCAACAGGATACAGGCGGCCGGGTTCGTCCACTAAGTCGAGAACAGTTTTCCTCCCTTCAGGAGATTTTGCAGCTGACAGCACCCCTCTTGGTTTATAAAGGGCGATATAGACCAGCTTTTCACGAGCAGCAACCGGCTTGCCATCAAGCTCGATTACGTCCCGCTGCGGATCAGCTTTCATGCCCAGGGTGGCGACCTGACCGTTGAGGCGCACGCGGCCTGCGGCGATCAGTTCTTCGCAGGCGCGCCGTGAGCCATACCCTGAACGGGCGAGTATCTTTTGAAGGCGTTCTTCCATAACATTATTATCTCCGAGTGAAATTATATCCCACAACTGTACACCACAGATTTGGTTAAGAACGGGTAACAATAAATCGGGAATTCAGCTGATGACCAGTATTCTAATTAAAGGTTAATAAATCCCCCAATAAAATCCTTCTACAAAATAGCTTGTCCGAAACCAACTGATTCGAATGGAACGCCGAACACGTTCACCTCGGACATATGGTGGTATACCGCCCATACACATATAAAAGGAAACATTATTCCCTTTAGAATCTGTTAAATGATCTTGAGAAAACTGGCTCCCTTTTCCCGGGTCCGAATCATCTATTGCTTCGATGGGATCCTGATTCATCATCTCCCTCCTTTAACAAAAATGCACAAACAGTAGCACTTCCCAATTGCAATGTCTTAGGCAGAAAAACCCACCAGTATTCCGGTAGGTTTAGATGCGATTCATTCGGTTTGGATCCTACTAAGCAGGGACCACAATCTCATGTGCTTGAGGAATGGCCTCCACTGTGATGGGAGTTTTACCATCCAGCTCACCGTCGATCCATACATCCTGAACAGGGTCGGCTTCGAGAGTGATCTCTTTTCCGCGCCAGTGGTAGACTCCACCATCCGAGCCTTCATGATGGAAAATATGCTTGGAGACCGCTCGAAAGGGTTGTAGACCTTTAGTAATGGCATATAAGTCAAGATAACCATCGCTTACACTGACATCACCCACCTTTGGGATTTCAATGCCCATAACGCCACCAATCGAACCGGCGTTGAGGATGTAGCAAATCACCGCTTCTCCTTCGATGATTTCTCCATCTACCGTAGCTTTATAATGCGCTGTTTTTACTTCTTTGAGGAATTTCAATCCAGCCTGTATGTAAGCCAGCTGTCCATGTTTATCTTTTTCCTCACGGCTGGCAGCTTCGTCCGCACTTAACCCAGCGTAAGCCCGCAACATGAAGACTTTATCGCCCATCTTCGCCAGGTCTACAGCTTGCCGTTTGGGACTGGTGACGATCAACTCAGCGGCCTCCCTCAGATTGAGCGAAATTCCAAGATCATGTGCCATTGCGTTACCTGTACCACCTGGCAGGATCGCCTGGGGTACACCAGTACCTAGTAAGCCATTGACAACTTCCATTTGGGTGCCATCACCACCGTAGGCAGCGACCAGATCAATGCCCGAAGCCGCGGCTTCAGCAGCTAATCGAGTAGCGTCACCCGATTTGTGGGTTAGACTGTTCTCCCAATCAACTCCAGCCGGGTGGAATACACGATTGAGCACATTCAGGATGGGTTCATCCTGCCCGGCAGCAGGGTTTATCACTACGTGAACTTTTGGGTATGGTAAAGTGGTCATATTTAGCTATTCTAATTGATCCTCCAAATTATTTTTTTCCATTGGGCTTCAAATTTTCGAATGCGTCTTTGGATATGCCAGGCATCCGGGTCGGCTACAGCCCGCTTGGCCTTG
>Ga0209742_10000425_pt1 | contig 22757 bp, 20 predicted proteins | sample DeeMarSeWOR38_10_FD_187462 | JGI IMG/M metagenome (GOLD analysis project Ga0209742, IMG submission 187462) | Marine sediment microbial communities from White Oak River estuary, North Carolina - WOR-3-8_10 (SPAdes) (version 2) | ecosystem: Environmental > Aquatic > Marine > Intertidal zone >... | reverse complement strand
GCTGGATAAGGTCGTGACGTCAGAAGCCAGCATTTGAATAGTATCCCGTAATTCACCAATGTAACTGTTGAAGGATTTTCTTAGCTGGCCAATTTCATCCCCCTCATCGTCGGGAAGTTGAATTGTTAAGTCACCGCTGTTTGCGGTGGCTTTGTAGGTTGCCGTGAGGCGTTTGGCAACTATGTAGTGAAACAGCAGAAACATGCCCACGGAAATAAATGCCATTGCGGCAATAATAACGGCGACCAGAATAACGCTAAAACGACTCAGTGATTTTGCGCCGGTTTCGGTAATTTGCTCAATGGTATTGCTGATACGGCGATTGCTCAGGGTGAGCTGGTTGTTGAGGTTGTTGGTTGAAAGACCTATCAATACTGAACCCAGTACATCACCATCGAAATTAATGGTGTAACGTTTTTCAGTAATGTTGTCCATATCATCCGGTTTTGTGAACTCGGTTAGTGGTCTGCCATCCTTGTTGAGGTAAGTGGCATAAACAATATCATCATCCATGGTCACTTTGCTGCGATAGTATTCCAGTGCAGTAAAGTCTGAAGCAAGTATCAAATCAGGAGCAGTTTGCGCCAGTAGCTCGCCAAACGCATCCGCCTTGGACTCCAGCGCGTAAGTGAGTGCCTCGGCGCCACTCTCCTGTTCGACTTCCAATGCCCGTTGTGCATTTTCAGTTTGTTCCTGCGCCAGTTGCCTGGCTTCGCTCAGCAACAAAACCGTCCCCACAACAAGCACAATTAAGGTGCCGCCCAGGATGGGCGGCAGAATTTTTACGGTGATATTGGCCCTGCGTAGAATTTTAAGCATGTTTTTACCACTGATAGTTTTATTAAACTTGGTATGTTATTAGGATTTAATATTCTTCGCCCACGGCAAATTTGGTCAATTCGCGGACCTTGGCAAAGTCGCTGTCAGAGACCGGGTAAAAACCGGTTACTTTCGCTGCTTTGAGAATTTCCTGGCCTTCTGTATTTGCTTTCAACCCGACCATAACATCCTGGATCTTTTTGACTTTGGCAGGAGGCATGTCACTTTTTACTGCCCAGGGTAATTGTGTAAATTGGTCGCTCTCTGCCAGGATGACGATGTCGTCGGCATTAATTTTTTTGGTTACCGCATTGATGCGTACCACAACGTTACCGGAGCCAGCCGCAGCGGCGGCGTTGTTGTAGACGCCGATCACAGCACTGGGAGGATTCTTGGCAAATTTAACAGTGTAGTCTTTGCCTTCGTTCAAGCCGGCAGTCTTAAGAATTGCAGTGGGTGCAATATAACTGCCCATGGCTTTCTTGCCACCGCCAAATAAAATGGTTTTGCCTTTCAGGTCAGCGACCGTCTTGATCCCTGAGTCCTTGCGCACGGTCAGGGCGCCGGCAATCTGCTTGTTGCCAAACTCTTCATTGGCAACGATTACTTCATATCCCAGTTCCTTGTGGCTTTTAATGTAGTGGTATTGATTGTAGTGAACCAGATCGAACTGTTTCTTCTCGACGCCATCCCAGAACGCTTTGAAATCTTTTGGTACTACCAGGCGCACAGGTTCGCCCAGTTGTTTTTCCAGGTGCTCCCTTAACGGTTTAAACGCTTTATGGGTTGCAGCCACGGGGCGTCTGGGAAAAATACCGAGCGTAATATCAGCAATCGCCTGTGCGGATCCCAACAAGGTGAGCAGAGTACCGATCGAGGCAAGCAAGTGTTTGGGTTTCATACATTTTTCCTTCTGATTAAAAATAAAACCACAAATGGATTGGAGTTAATTAAATCGACAGGTAGCCTGCTATTCTTTAACCATTTTTTCTGTAATGGATTAGCTCAACGAGTATTGAAGCGGTAAATGCGTTTTATGATGCGAATGTGTGGTAGTTGGCGCCTCTCGATCGCGATAAAAACTGAGCAATACGCTAAGTTAAAGGTAGCGGATAGTGACGTTGTAATACAGGATTTCTCTAGCAAGCGGGCGGCGGGGACGTCATCTCCGATTGAGATGCGCATTACTATGGTGCGGCTGATTACTATGTTAGTATCAGATAAGTTCCCGTCTTCACTCACCAGTCGGAAAGCCAAGTAGTATGAAGATTCGATTGCTACTGTTCTTGTTTTTTTTCAGTGTCTTCCAGCACATCCTCGCCGAAGAGCGCGAAGGCATGGGATTGCCTGAGTGTGAACTGATTGCTGGAGTGAATCGCTATATCGAAATCGGCAACACTATTTCCTATACCGTCGATTATCTGGAAAATAACAAGTATCGCTGCGCCGAATATAAAGGCAGAGCAAACGAAATTGTGTCCTGCACATTAACTATCAGTCACGAATTCGAAGTGTTATTGACAGTGGAAAATGGCATTGTGGCTGATATTGAAACATTTCAGAACGGATTGGAGTGTACGTATTTTAATGTCAAACCACTCAATCCCAAAAGGCCCGACATTGATTAGCGAGGCTCAACACGCTGTCATTGTATATTGGCGATTTCGGATTCTCGGCAAATAGTGTTAAGCCAATCGAAAACCTGCGACTACTTGTCAGGTAGTCGCAGGTTAAAGTGCAAAAGGTATTGGTGCGACTAACTTAAAGCACGGGGAATATGGTGATAACAAGTCTTCCCTGCAAATCCTGACATTGCGCAAATTTGTTTTTACGTCGTGTGGTCGCTTCGGTGTAACCCCGGCAATCCGATAGTTTCTGATGAACAAAACCACAGGCTTGTTCTGCCTGGATAATGGCCGCATCCAGGAAACCAACGCCACGCCAGCAGTCACTGGTCTCCTTGCATGCCTCAGTGTCGCATGCTTTATCAATGTTTTCGGCCAATCCGTGGAAACAGCGTGCAGGATCATCCAGATTCGGCGTCAATGAACAGATTTTGGGTGGCTGAGTTGTCTCCGCCGTTTTTGCCTTCTCCGCGAAATCCTTGGCAAGCTTTTGCCATTCATCAAATGTCTTTGCCTGTTCAACACATTCCGTGTCTTTGTTTTCCTTGTGTGTCTTGGCGCATTCACTTAACAGGCCGCAGGCATCATTAACCTGTTTAAACAGTTCATTGTGTATCTTACTCCAGGTGTTATGTTCGTTGACATTTCTGAACCCGACACCAAATTTTCCTTCCTTGGTGGCGGCTAGACCTTTGGCGATACTTTCCCGGGCCTGGGTTTCATATTTGATATACGGCTCATCCTTGCAGGATTCCACAATCCGCGGTGGTACGGTGGCTTCCGGTTCGATTGCCGGTTCCGCGGGTTGCGCTGCAGCCGCCGCAGCTGGCGAGTTAGTTGCGGGAGCGTCGGCGGTTGCCGATGCAGACTCACCGGCGGATTCGCCGCTTGCTGCAGACGCGTCTGTTGCTGCCGGTGCATCACCCGATTCCGGTGATGATGCACAAGCAAATAAACTGGCGGCTAAAAAAGCCCCGAGTGTAATGTATATAAAGCGGGTGAAGAGTGACGACTGATTGCTGTATTTCACCGTTAACCTCCCTAACGTTCACCTGAGTGATGGTTATTGTTTTACTGTGATTTTTGCTTTAATTATAGTTACTTTAATTATTGTTACTGTCATTGTTATTGGGTAGTTTCCCGGATTCATTTATACAGATACCGGGGACAGCAATGACGACTGTCCTGATGTTACCACAATCCACCATGGCTTACCCATGGGCTACCGCTTGAATGATGTTTTATGAGGCTTAATATATCGAACTAAAGAGTGACTCTCGCAAGGTCTGGTTCTTACGGCCCCATCAGGATGAGAGGGTGATGAAAATTTCTGCAAAAGTTTAGCCTTGGTCTACACTTTGAAATAGGTTAAATACATCAAATCGATTGCATAACCCATGGACCAATTTCGGTTGATATTAGTACTGGTGGGCATTGTGATATTGCTGCTGGTCTATTTTCTTTCCCGCCGTTCCGGGAGTCGCCGGCGCGAAACTCGCGAAGTACCGCCCGAAATTCCGCGTGAGGATCTTAGTGAAACTCCTGATGAGAGAAAGCGCGAATCTCCTGCCAGGTATCGTATTCCCATGTCGGGTGATGTCGCACCCCCCGAGCGTCCGTATCAGGCGGCGATGGAGCCGCCGCATAATCAACCGAGAAAAAACCGCAAACGCTACGTGAAATTTCTCTCAGGATCGGATGACAACCGTCCCAAAACCGCGGACTATTACCCACTGGATAAATCGCTGGAACCATTGACGGTGATGGTTTACGTCATGCCCTTGCCAGGTATTACTTTTCGTCGCGAGCAGGTGGCGCGCTGCCTGGAGTCATTGGGTTGTGTGCCACGTTCCGATGCCGGATATGATTATGTTATTCTGGATCGGGAAAGGAATAAAAGCCTGCAACGTCTGTTTATGATTACTGATGCGCATGCGCCAGGTATTTTTGCACGCGACGAACAGGCCGCAGACAAAACCAACGGCTTAATATTTGAAATGCGTTTACCCGGACCGATGGATAGTGTCATGGCGTTTGAGAAGCTACTGGATGTTGCGCGCCTGGTGGCAACCAAATTGAATGGCGTGGTGTGCGATGATTTGCAGAACAGATTAACCAAACAGACAACCATGCACATTAAAGACAAGATTCTCGATCACAACAGAAAGATGCGTTTTACCCAGTCATCGTCGATGCAGTAGTGTATGTACAGCAGATAGTTTTGCACATCGTCAATTAAAGAATCTAGGCGGCTTTTCTGCCACTCAGAACATCCAATAAGTCATCCAGCATTTTCACCCGCGCTTCCATCGTTGGAAGTGGTTTTATCACGCGCAGTTTATCCGGGCCGTCCATTTTGTAGATGTTGGGTTGCTTCTGGATGAGATTGATGACAGACACAGGATCAATAATCGGTTGCTCGTTGAAAAGTACGCGCCCGCCATCCAGCCCGAATTCAATCTTGCGGATACCCAGCGGTGTAGCCTTAAGCTTGAAGCTGGTAACACGAAACAGGTTTTTGGCGCTATCCGGCAATAGTCCAAAGCGGTCGATCATTTCAACCTGCAGTTCACGCAGGGCTTCTTCATTTTCTGCGCTGGCGATCCGTTTGTACATAATGAGGCGGGTGTGGATATCCGGCAGATAGTCATCAGGAATCAGTGCGGAAACGCTAAGGTCAACTTCCGCACCGTGATCAAGAGGTTTTTCCAGTTCCGGTTGTTCACCGGACTTCAATGCGTTCACCGCGCGTTCCAGCAATTCCATGTACATGGTGAAGCCGATTTCCTGCATCTGACCACTTTGTTCTTCACCCAGTAATTCACCGGCACCGCGTATTTCCAGGTCATGGGTCGCCAGGGTAAAACCAGTGCCCAGTTCTTCCATGGACTCTATGGCCTCCAGACGTTTGACGGCATCGGCAGTCATTGCGTTACGCGGCGGTACAATCAGGTAGGCATAAGCCTGATGATGGGAACGGCCGACACGGCCGCGCAATTGATAGAGTTGCGCCAGGCCAAAGCGGTCCGCCCGGTTCATTATAATAGTGTTGGCGTTGGGCACGTCGATGCCGGTTTCGATAATGGTGGTGCAGACCAGAATGTTAAAACGTTGATGGTAAAAATCGGCCATCACCCGTTCCAGTTCCCGTTCACGCATCTGGCCATGAGCGATTTGCACATTGACGCTGGGTAACAGGCCGCGAATTTTTTGCGCGGTGTTCTCGATGGTTTCCACTTCGTTATGCAGAAAGAACACCTGGCCACCGCGATGAATTTCCCGCGAACAGGCTTCCTGAATCGTGACGTCGTTCCACTGGCTGACAAAGGTTTTGATAGCGAGGCGCTTTGCCGGCGCCGTCGCGATAATGGACAAGTCACGCATGCCTGACAATGACATGTTCAGGGTGCGCGGTATTGGTGTCGCGGTAAGGGTCAACAGGTCCACTTCGGAACGCAGGGCCTTGAAACGTTCTTTTTGCCGCACACCGAAGCGATGTTCTTCATCGATAATCACCAGGCCCAGGTTTTTAAACTTGATACTTTCCTGGATCAGTTTATGGGTGCCGATAACGATATCGATGGTGCCGTCCTTGAGTCCCTTGATAATTGTGTCCTGTTCTTTTTTGGAGCGAAACCTCGATAGTGATTCAACCCGCACCGGCCAGTCAGCAAAACGGTCCTTGAAATTTTCATAGTGCTGTTGGGCAAGCAAGGTGGTGGGTACCAGCATGGCCACCTGTTTGCCGTCCTGTACCGCAATGAAGGCGGCACGCATCGCCACTTCGGTTTTGCCAAAACCCACGTCACCACAGACCAGGCGGTCCATAGGCTTGGCATTTTGCATATCGCTGATGACGCCCAGTATGGCATCCACCTGATCCGGCGTCTCTTCAAAAGGAAATGAACTGGCGAAGCTCTGGTATTGATCTTTTTCGATGTGATAACTGTAGCCCGAGCGTGCTTCCCTGCGTGCATAAATATCCAGTAATTCGGCGGCCACGTCGCGGGCGCGCTCCCGGGCCTTGCGCTTGGCTTTTTCCCATTGCGTGCTGCCCAGTTTGTGTAACGGTGCCGCTTCAGGTGAAGCGCCAGTATAACGGCTGATAAGATGTAAAGATGCGACCGGTACGTAGAGCTTGTCGTTGTCTGCGTATTGCAGGGTCAGGAATTCCTGCTCGATGCCGCCGACGGTAATTTTTTGTAAACCAATGTAGCGGCCAACACCATGATCTTCATGTACTACGGGTGAACCGTCTTCCAGCTCCACCAGGTTTTTGATGATCAGGTCAGGGTCACGTTGTTTCTCTTTGCGTCGCCGGCTCTGTAAAACCCGTTCACCAAAAATCTGTGGTTCCGCGATGACAGCGATCGAACCATCGCTTAACAGCAATCCGCTTTGCAGGGGTGAAATGGTAATCGCCAGTTGGTCACTGCCGGTGAGAAAACCCTGCCAGTCCTTGATCGGCTTGACATGAATGTCGTTGCTTCTCAGTAATTCAATCAGCGTTTCACGGCGACCGGTGGATTCAGCGGCAAACAGGATGCGACCATCGAAGCTGTCAACAAACTGTTTTAACTTTTCCGTCGGTTGTGCCGCGCGCGCATCAACAGAAACCAGTGGCGGGGTATCGCAATCAAAGTTGAAAGAACCGGGCTTTTCTTCCAGTTTGAAAGACTGGATATCAACTTGCGTATAATGTTTGAATTGTTGAAATAATTCATTACTGCGCAGGAACACATCCTGGGGCGGCAATATCGGGCGCTGTAAATCATAACGCCGCTGTTCATAACGATGTTCGATTTCCTGCCAGGTGGTATCCGCGGCAGGCCGGGCGTCGTTGACCAGGCACAGCACGCTGTTGTCAGGCAGATAATCGAAGATGGTTGCTGTCTGCTCGAAGAATAATGGCAGGTAGTATTCGATGCCCGGAGGAGTAATGCCGTTGCTAACATCACGATAAATGCTACTGTTATTGGGATCACCTTCAAATGCGGCACGAAATGCCTGCCGAAAGTGCGTGATAGCCTGTTCGGTGAGCGGGAATTCCCGGGCCGGCAACAGGTTGACCTGCTCGACCTGTTCCAGGGAACGCTGACTTTCGGGATCAAAGCTGCGAATGGTTTCGATCTCGTTATCAAACAACTCAATGCGATAGGGTATGCGGCTGCCCATGGGGAACAGGTCGATAATACTGCCGCGCACGGCAAATTCACCATGCTCCATGACCTGGGAAACCAGCCGATAGCTGTTCCGAGTCAGCCGTTGACGTATTGCTTCAATATCCAGTTGCTGGCCGGTTTTGATTACCAGGCTGTTAGCTTCCAGAAATTCCCGCGGCGCCAGGCGCTGCATCACCGTCGATACCGGCAGCACCAGGATGCCGTGGCTCATTTGCGGTAGCTGATACAGTGTTAGCAGGCGATCGGAAATAATATCCTGGTGCGGCGAAAACGTATCGTAGGGAAGGGTTTCCCAGTCGGGGAAATTCAGTAAGGGCAGTTGTTGTGAACCGCCGCTGTAAAACCTTAACTCATACTCCAGCCGGTAGGCGGTCTGGGTGTCCGGTGTGATAATGACAAACGGCAGCAGGTATTGCTGCGCCGCATTGGCGATCGCCAGTCCGTAACTACTGCCATACAAGCGCCCCCAGTGAGTGGTATAACCGGGCTTGTCGATAATGGGAGGTTTAAAAATACTGCAAGGTTCGTTCATCGGGCTGCAATCAGAATTAATTTCGCTGGAGGCGCGTATTGTAGAAGCATTCGCGCACAAGTACAAAGGCGAGTTGATTTTTATGGCAGAGAAAAACCGTAACAGCTTAAAACGGTTTATTGCAGTTCTTCGATGCTGTTATGTTTTTCAGGTACGCGCGGGATGATCAGGCCATAACCTCTGGATTGCCAATGCAACAGTTCAGTGACGGCATTAGGAACAATTTGCACGAATTCGTGGAAATCCTCGGGCTGATAACCGTATTCACTGGCAGATATTGCGCAGACCTTGAATTCCACACCGAATTCAGTGTAATAGCGCATACGTTCCACAACTTCCTTGTACTTTTCATAATTGTGCTTGGCGAGAGTCACGACTTCGGTGCCGTGGATGACCACCTTGACGTCAAGAAAATCAGGCGGAATCGCATAAGGTTCTTCGTTGAGGGTGTGGAACATGCCGAGCATCCAGTACAGGCCGCCGGCGATTTTGTCCGGGTGATCAAAATAAAATTCAAACACCGCCTTTTGTTCTTCATAGGGAGTATTTACGATTTTTGCGCCGGGATCGGCGTGAGCGGATATAGCAAAACCAATCAGCAACAATGCCCACAGGCGGCAACGTTGGCCAATATGACATAGCGGAGAAAGGATTGTTCGTTGCATGACGAAATGGCAATAGCGAAGTTAACAGGTTCCTGGTTTTCCTTTACACATTAGCGGCGGATAATGGCAAAAATGAAGCCGGGAAGGGCGTGCTATCGCCGCTATAGCGTTACATTTGTGGGGTTTTACCGGGATTCGGCGCGGTGCAGTGTTTGAGCAGTTAGTGCTGATTTGCCGAGTAATTGTAGTGCTTTAGATCCTTGCGGCGGCCGGTAGAGCGCTGGATTACTACACCTTTCACTTCAAACTGGCTGAGCAGCTCGATAGATTCATGTTCCGGATTTAAATAGTGGAGCCACTGCCGACCTTCGTCGACACGATATTGGCCAAATAGGATTTCACCGCCATAATCGATGACTACATAGGCCTCATGCGTGGCCGGAACGGCGGGATCAATAATAATGATATTGCCGTTTTCAAATTCAGGACTCATGCTGTCGCCAATCACGCGTAACGCGAAGGGCTCTGTAGTGCCTGCACTGCAGCCGGTATTGTTCATAGTGAATTAGTTACAAAAATGAATTGTCATTCAAGTCAATTACGGAACGAATAACAATATTGTAGCGGCTTCGCCGTGACTGTTCTAGCGAAGAACGTTTTGATCACCTGCTCCAGTGTTCACCTGGATCGGATAACCCGGCCGGTTTTAAGGAGATAGGCAAACGACGAACGAATTAGTTTTCGAATTTAAGCTCTTCAATGAGTCGGGTGATGGCGTTGATAGTACGCTTGCTGGGATTGATCAGGCGAAAACCGGTATCGTGAAATACCGGGTTGACATCTTTTTTCGTCCACAGACTTTCTGCTGTCAGCGCGATCATTTGCGGTATATCATCGTCGGTGGGGATTTCCATGCGCAGGTTAAACGAGCAATGCAGGGGGATGGCTTGTTCGCTAATCAACATCATACCTTCGGTGGTGACGTCCACCAGGTGACCCAGCAATTCATTATTTTCCGCTTTTACCACCCGTAGATAGTGCACCAGGTTCCAACGCTTTTGACTGCGCTGAATGATCATGTGGTGATTTAACGGTTTTTCTGCCAGGTTACTCATGTACGTTTTCCTCCCGGATTACGGTTATTGCTTTGGCATGTCGCTCGAAACGCTGCTTGCTATCGAATGAACAACACGGCTGTGTGGTCGTCTAATGAAACGTTGCAGCCGGGCCGTTTTTAATATCGGATGCCGCGTTTATTCTTGTAATAATTATGCATGCTGTGTACCAAAATTAGCCAACATAGTGGTAAGATGCGGGCGCATGGTGTTTCTGGTGCCAGTATTGATTCGAAATTAAGCCATTGAATGTTAAGGCAGAACTAACCTTATGCCGTTATACTTCAGCGGCTAGAGGGATCCTCGAGCCAAGCAGTGTCTGCTAATCAACCGCCCTGCGGCAGATACGTCGAAGAAACGCCAAGTATTCATTAAGTTATGGTTTATAATGCCGCTTTTCTGTCAGTGTCCTGATATATACTTAACGCAACCCATGATGAACAACCGTTTCCAGGAACCCTTACCAGGCTTTCGCAACTGATTCCACACCATGTACGACAATTACTTCGGACTTAAGGAAACACCGTTTACCATTGCCCCGGATCCGCGCTTTCTCTATATGAGCGAACGGCACCGGGAAGCATTAGCGCACCTGGTTTATGGTTTTGAACGGGACGGCGGTTTCGTGTTGCTCACCGGTGAGGTGGGCACCGGTAAAACAACCCTTTCACGCTGCCTGCTGGAACAGTTGCCAGACAATTCCAATGTGGCGATGATTCTGAATCCCAAGGTGAATTCGCAGGAGTTGCTGGCCTCCATTTGTGATGAGCTCCACATTGAGTACCCGGAAGGGAATACCAGCCTGAAAGTATTTATTGACTGCATCAATCGCAGCTTGCTGGAAACCAATGCCCAGGGAAGAAAAACCGTCGTTATTATTGAAGAAGCGCAAAACCTGGAAATGGAGGTGCTGGAACAGCTCCGCTTGTTGACCAACCTGGAAACCAATCAGCGCAAGTTGTTGCAGATCATTATGATTGGCCAGCCGGAATTGTTACAACTGCTGGCGCGTCCCGAATTAAGACAGCTGGAGCAGCGCATTACCGCACGCTATCACCTGTTGCCATTATCGCAAAAGGATACTGTTGATTATGTCAAACACCGCCTGGAAGTGGCGGGCCTCAGGGAACCGGTGTTTTCCTACGCCTTGCTAAAGAAGATCCACAAGTATACTGAAGGCATACCGCGCAAGATCAACCTGCTGTGTGACCGTGCCATGCTGGGTGCCTATGTGCAAAATCAGAAACAGATTGATAAGCACATATTAAATCGTGCGGCGAAGGAAGTATTTGGCTCAGCATTGGAAACCCGTCAACAACGTGCGGTATCGCCTGCTCAACTGGGCATCGTGTTTGCCACACTGGTCTTGATCGCGCTGGGTGGTTACATGGTGCATCAGCATCAGGATAACTTTCTGCGCCTGGCGTCTAATATTAAAAACTATTTTAATGCCGGCAGCACGCCATCGATGGAAGAGGCAAGTGCTGCAACTGCGCCGGAAGCACTGGATTTTTTCCAGCTGCTTGATTTGCAGACGGAATCGGCAAGCAGAAAAAGTGCGTTCCAGGCGCTCTACTCGCAATGGGGTGAGCCGCTGACTCTGGATGTAAACCAGGATCCGTGTGGAATGGCGGCAACTATGGGTTTGAACTGCCTGGTAAAAAACGGCGATTTGCAGAGCCTGCAGCTTATCGACCGGCCGGCGGTATTACGTTTCCTGGCGGGCAAAGACAAGTCAGCCTATGCAACCCTGGTGGCACTGGATGACGCAAACGCAACTGTGCTCATCGATGGCCAAAAAGCCATAGTTTCCCTGGTAGAGCTGGAATCGCGCTGGTTTGGGGAGTTTACCGTGCTATGGCGTTTGCCCCCCAACTATAGTGGAGCCATCAAAGTGGGAACCAATGGGCCCGACGTACAATGGCTGGCGACGCAATTAGCGGCCATCAGCGGCCAGGAGTCCGATGATGTTGGCGTGGTGAGTTACGACGCGGCGTTGATTCGGCAGGTAAAGAACTTTCAGGCGCAGGAAGGCTTGCGATCGGACGGTATTGCAGGTGCGCAGACTTTGATTCGTATTAATACGCGGGCTGGGATTGATGCGCCACGTCTGAGCAAAACTGTATCCGAACCGCCGTTACCGGAGAAGCAAAGCGCCAGCGCTATTGATGAGCAGCAGCCACAACGTGTAGCCCGAGTCTCCCGGCCGATCGAGTAGTCCTTCATGTCATATATATTAGATGCCTTAAAGAAGTCAGAGCAGGAACGCCAGCGTGGCAATGTTCCCGATATCAAGTCAGTGCACAATACTGCTGCGGCGTCGGATTCTGAAACACGGCGCAGTTGGTGGCTCTATTTATTTGTTCTGGTATTGCTGGTAAACGGTGCCATCTTTGCCGTCGTGTATCTGGATGATAGCGGCGAAAATACAACGGATCTGGGTATTCAGGAACCCGAGCTTGCCGCGTTTAACCCTGAGGTGACGAGCGACGATGCCGCGCAAAGTACTGTTGAATCGGTACAAGCTAAGACACCAGAAACGGTAAGCCAGGAACCGGCAACGCAAGTGAATCAAGAATTGACGCCGCAACAACAATCGCAGCCAAAAGTCATATTCTCCAAAGAGCCGCTGGATATGAGTACCGATAGCGTCAACCTGAATGCGGCGCTTAGTGGTAATGCAGAACAGGCGGAAGACGAACCATTGTCGACGAGTCAAGCTGTCGAGGAAGTAGAGCCGGCAGTACTTATTGCTGAGCTGCCGGCAAGTGTGCGGCAAAAAATTCCCAATATAGAATTTGCAGGCCATGTTTATTCCAATTCGGTTGAACGTCGCTCTGTGATGATTAATGGCAAGAAAATGCGTGAGGGTGATGTGGTCGGTTCCGGCCTGATTTTGCAGACTATCACTCCTGAAGGTGCGGAGTTTGAATACGAGGGTTATCGGTTTAAGCTGAACGCATTGCAGGACTGGTCCTCGAATTAATACATGTTCACCTTCTAATCTAATTTGAAGTATCAGTAGTGAGTGCAGTTAAGGAACAAAGATGAACTCCAGGCAGTTGATGCGGTTGTTACGCCGTAACTTGTTCGATCAGTCTCAATTCTTAATATCCCGTCCAGTCAATGTTAAACGACGCCAGTTGCTGGAGCAGATGCTTACAGGCGCCGGCCTGCTTTCGATATCGCCTTTGCTGCTAAGCGGTTGCAGCTCGGTGGTCGCGCCGGAACGGGTTGCAAAATTGTTTCGCACGCGTAGCAGTAACATTGAATCATTGGGTCCGCTCAAGGAGCCGGATGAAAATGGTATTCGCTTACCGGAGGGTTTCACATCACGTGTGGTTGCGCGTTCCAGCGAAAAGCCCCTGAAAGATTCTGATTACACCTGGCACTGGGCACCAGATGGTGGTGCGGTGTTTGCGATCAAGGGGGGAGGCTGGATTTATGTATCCAACAGTGAAACCAGTGGCGGTGCCGGCGGTGTGGGCGCGTTGGTGTTTGGTGTGAATGGTGATTTGCGTTATACCTATTCCATATTGCAGGGTACCAGTCGTAATTGCGCTGGCGGAAAAACCCCCTGGGGAACCTGGCTGTCCTGTGAAGAAGTGAGTGATGGCCATGTCTGGGAATGCGATCCAGAGGGCGTCAAAAAAGCCCGGCGACTGGATGCTCTGGGGACTTTTGCTCATGAAGCAGCGGCGTTTGATACGGTCAATAACCAGCTTTTTCTGACCGAAGATGAACAGGACGGCAGGCTTTATCGATTTACCCCCGATGGAACGGATGGCAGAGGTAACCCGGATTTGATGAAAGGGGTGTTGGAAGTTGCCCAACTGCTGGACAAAGAATCCAATAATATTGTCTGGCATCCCGTGTTTGATCCCAATGCGAAAAAAAACCCGACTCGCTATCAGGTGAAAGAAAGCACACCGTTCGATGGCGGGGAGGGCATTGTCTACATCGACGGCCAGGTTTATATGGCAACCAAAGGGGACGATCGCATCTGGCGTTATGAAGTTGCCAGCCAGACAATGACAATCTTTTATGATGCGGAGACGCATCCTGAACCGATTCTGGCCGGTGTTGACAACATGACGGCAGTACCGACGGGAGAAATCTTCGTTGCCGAGGATGGCGATGATTTACAGTTGATCGCCGTACTGCCGGATATGAAACTGTTGCCGATCTTACAGGTGGTCGGACAACCCAATTCTGAAATCACCGGGCCCGCTTTTAACCAGCATGGCAACAAACTTTATTTCAGTTCACAGCGCGGCGAGAGTGGTACTTCGGCGGGTGGTATCACTTACGAAATAACCGGTCCATTCTTTGTTAAGTGATCAGGGAAAAATACGAAATAACCGGTCCATTCTTTGTTAAGTGATCAGGGAAAAAATAAATGGCGGCGCTGGAGTATGGAGTTAATCAAGGCTGCCGGCATTGCAAACCGGCGGTGGTTTGCCGTCAACAGGGATCGCGTATCAGGTTTGCAGCACAGCTTTCGAAAAGATCAACTAGACAACAAACTACCAGAAAAAGAAGTGGTACCGAGGGTCGGAGTCGAACCGACACGGGTTTTACCCCACCGGATTTTGAATCCGGCGCGTCTACCAGTTCCGCCACCCCGGCACAAGGCTGGTAGTATAGTGATTTTCTCAGTCAGGGCAAGGTATTAGGTGCGAATTTTTGTTAGTATCCCCTCGCATGCAACGTAGTGATTTTCATTTTGATTTGCCCCCCGAGTTGATTGCCCAATATCCGCTGGAATCGCGGACTGCCAGCCGCTTGTTGTGCCTGGACGGCAAAACGGGTGCTCTCGCCGACCGCACATTCAATGACTTACCGGGGCTGCTCCAAAAGGGCGATTTGCTGATATTTAATAATACCCGGGTTATTCCCGCACGCTTATTTGGGCGTAAGGCCAGTGGTGGCAAAGTCGAGGTGCTCATCGAGCGGCTGCTGGAAGGCAACCAGATCCTGGCGCATGTCAGGGCCAGCAAGTCGCCCAAACCCGGTGCCGTGATTGAAATTCATGATGATTTTCATCTGACGGTGATGGCGCGACATCAGGATTTATACCGCCTGGTATGCCAGTCCCATACACCGCTGCGTGAGTTACTGGAACAATACGGCCACATTCCATTGCCGCCATACATAAGTCGCGAGGATAACGCTACAGATACGAGTCGTTATCAGACCGTATATGCGCAAAAGGAAGGCGCGGTGGCGGCACCCACCGCGGGTTTGCATTTTGATGAGGCAATGATTGATAAATTGCACAGCAAGGGTATTAACAGCGCCTTTATTACTCTGCATGTGGGCTCCGGGACGTTTCAGCCGGTACGCGTTGATAATATCCAGGATCACGAAATGCATAGCGAGTATGTGGAAGTAAGCGAAGACGTTTGCGCACAGGTGCGACAGACCAGGAAGGAGGGTGGCCGCGTGATTGCCGTGGGTACCACTTCATTGCGCGGTCTTGAAGCCGCAGCACAGGACGGCGACATTCATCCTTATCAGGGTGAGACTAATATATTTATTTATCCGGGTGTGACCATTCGTATGGTTGATTTACTGATTACCAATTTTCATTTACCGGAATCCACCTTGCTGATGCTGGTGTGTGCGTTCGCCGGCAAGCAACATATTTTCTCTGCCTATTCTCATGCCATTGAACAAGGTTATCGCTTTTTCAGTTACGGCGATGCCATGTTTATCGAGCGCGCCTGATAAAGCGACATTGCATAAAGCTGTATCTATTGATGGTGAAAATGACGAGCAAAGAAATAACCCTGATAGTGCCTGGATTGCGGCGTTTTGAGGACGCTGGCTTTCGTGAGTTGTCAGCATCTGCTGGCCGTTTGCCTGCGCTGGAGTTGATCTTCGCGCGGGCGCGCAAAACCAGCACATCCAATTGCAATCTGGACGAGACTTTAGGTAGTCTGTTTGGTTTGTCGCTGGCTGCGGATACCAGTTTACCGGCTGCAGCACTGGCGCATTCCTTTAAGTATGAAACCCCAGCCGATCACTGGTACATACATTGCGATCCCGTGGTGATACAACCCAATCGCGATCACCTGATGTTGTTAGGCAATGACATGCTGGATTACAGTGAGCAGGACGCGGAACAACTTATCAGTGACATCAATGCCACCTATTCTGACCAACCCTGGCAGGTAAAAATGTTATCGCCCCGGCAATGGGTCATGGAAATGCCGCATACTCCAGCCATTCATACCTGTTCAATGCATAGTACGGTGGGCAGAAGAATAAATGACTTTTTACCCCAGGGGCAAGATGCCAGGGCCTGGCATGCGTTGATGAATGAATTGCAGATGCTGTTGCATTCCCATCCCGTCAATCAGTCACGGAACATGAGTGGCAGGGTGGCCGCCAACAGTGTCTGGTTTTGGGGAGAAGGTGTGTTGCCAGTGCCTGCCAATGATTCCGCGTCTGCCCGCTGGGCGCAATGCTGGTCTAACCATAATTCAACACTGGCGCTGGCGCGGTTAAATAAAATTCCGCGTGTTGATTTACCGGCTTCAGCGGATATCTGGCTGGAGCAGGCGATTACCCCGGGTCAACATCTGATAGTGATCGATAGTCTTGATTTGCCCGCGGTCTCTCTGGATCCCGTGACCTGGTGGCAGGTTTTGATGCAGTTGAATGAGCAGTGGTTTGCACCGTTGTTGTCGGCGCTGCGTAGTAATGGTGCGTTGGCAAAACTAACGTTGATGAGCGCAGACGGTTGGTATTACGAACTGACGCCGACGTTGGCGAAACGCTGGTGGAAACGGGTGAAAGCGCTGGTATAGTCGGAGTCAGAAAATTCTTTGCGCGGTGAGTGGTGGGTAAAGTTAACCAATGGCATTTGTTGCCGATACTTTACTACAGGGCAATGCCAACAAGCGTTGTTCGGTATTTTTAAATACTGAGTAATTATGACCGATTGCGTTAGAATATCGAAACTCATCTCACGTACGATGCATTTGGAATTGATAAGCTTTGGTTGAATTGTATTCATATTGTTAAGGGTTACATTTAAAGCGTTTTTGGCTACGATTCACAATAATGGAAAATATTCAGAAACTTCGCTTAACAGCCGGTGCCATCATCAGCCCACTGATCGTCCCTCTGGCCATTTATCTTACCCTGGTGTTTGTATTTGGAGCCGATGTAGAAAAGGACCAGGAAATTCAAACCAGCATCTCCACCGCCTCCTGGCTCTCTTATGGTATTGCCCTGGTGTTGAGCATCGCCGGTTATATCTGGTTGCAGAGAAAAAACTGGAGCTCAGTGATTTACTATTCGCTTGCCGGAACAGTCGTGGGTTTTACCAGCTGGCTGTTATTTAGTTTTATCAGTCAGACCATGGTGTCGTTATTGTTTTTTATTTTTGTGATTGCCGGTGGCCTGGTAGGGGCGAGCTTCTGGTTGATTGCATTTTTTCAGCCGGACGGAAATTATCCACAACCATCCCGTCGTCGCAGACGTCGCTAGACCGGGCGCCTCCTGATATCGCAAGCCTGTCTGTTCGATTCCATGTGTGCCGTTTGTAATCGAACCTGTTTCCCCTGAGTTGTTATTCGCTCCTTATTAATGCTAATTCGCGCAAGGTTTTTGCATAAATAATTCAGGCACTGGTTTACCTTGGGTAATTTTGACCTAAACTATCAATAAGTTAATCCTTGCGATTAAACACTGCGAGCAAGAATAATATTCGTCTATGGCAAAACAACCTCTCCCAACGCATCTGGATATCGTTAAAAACTGGCTTCCCCGTTATACCGGTATGTCGCTGGATCAATTCGGCGATTATATTTTGTTAACCAATTTCAAACATTATGTCAGCAGTTTTGCCGAGCAGTTTAATTGCAATATTCATGGTGAAGAGCGGCCCATGCAGGCAGCGACCAATGACGATGGTGTCACGATAATCAATTTTGGTATTGGCTCACCTAACGCAGCCACCATGATGGATCTATTATGCGCCACCAATCCCAAGGGTGTTTTGTTTTTAGGTAAGTGTGGTGGGCTGAAAAAGTCATCGGAACTGGGGCATTTTATTTTACCAATTGCGGCTATTCGTGGTGAGGGTACCAGTGATGACTATTTTCCACCGGAAGTGCCGGCGTTGCCGTCTTTCAAATTACATAAATTTGTCTCCCAGAAAATTTATGAGCATGGTTATGAATATCGCACGGGCGTTGTATATACCACGAACCGTCGCGTATGGGAGCACGATAAGGAGTTTCTCGACAAGCTGAAACAGTTGCGCTGTATTGCTATTGATATGGAAACCGCAACCATCTTTATTGTGGGCCATCATAACCAGATTGCACGCGGCGCCCTGTTGCTGGTATCTGATGTGCCGACGACCCCGGAAGGTGTTAAAACGGAAGAGTCGGATTTGAACGTCACCAAAAAATGGGCCGACGCTCACTTGCAGTTGGGTATTGAGGCGATGTCGGAGATCGACAGCAAGGGAGAAAAAATCAAGCATTTTCAGTACTGAATTAGTGTCAGGGAGTTTTACCTTTTAATCCACTCAGCGAGGTTGTCTGCATGGAAACAATAATGAGCGCAGTAGCATGGCTTAATAATCTGGTCTGGGGCCTGCCCATGCTGGTACTGATTCTTGGTACCGGTTTATATCTCACCGCGGGATTGCGATTCATGCCGGTACTCAAACTTGGGTATGGCTTCAAACAACTGTGGCTGGGCAGAAAATCCACCGAGGAAGGTGATATCACACCGTTCAACGCACTGATGACAGCCATGGCTGCAACTGTGGGTGTGGGGAATATTGCCGGTGTTGCTGTTGCCATTGCCAAGGGTGGACCCGGCGCGTTGTTCTGGATGTGGTGCACTGCGCTGGTTGGTATGGCAACCAAATATGCAGAGGCAGTTTGTGCGGTTAAATATCGGGAAGTGGACGAACTCGGTAATCACGTGGGTGGCCCGATGTATTACATCAAGAACGGATTAGGTGACAAGTGGCTATGGCTGGCAATGGCCTTCGCAATTTTCGGTGGGCTGGCCGGTTTTGGTATCGGCAATGCGTTTCAGGCGAACCAGGTGGCTGCTGCCATGCATTCAACCTTTGATATTAATCCCTGGGTAACCGGGTTCGCCATGGCGATTTTTGTTGGCCTGGTACTGATCGGTGGCATTCAGCGCCTGGGTAAGGTGGCTGGAAAGCTGGTGCCCACCATGGCGGTCGTTTATGTGTTAGGTGGCGTGATTATACTGTTAATCAATATTACGGAAATTCCTGCGGCCCTGATGTTAATTATTGAAAGCGCGTTCACCCCGGTAGCAGCGGTTGGTGGATTTGCCGGTGCCGCAGTGGCTTATGCGATACAGATGGGAGTGGCGCGCGGCATTTTTTCCAACGAGGCCGGTTTGGGTAGCGCACCCATAGCGCACGCCGCCGCTCGCAGCAAGGATCCGGTGCGCCAGGGCACGATTGCGATGTTGGGTACTTTTCTCGATACCATTGTTATCTGCAGTATCACCGGATTAGTGATCATTATCACCGGCGCCTGGATGGGCGAAGAGAAAGGCGCGGCACTGTCGGCCGCAGCATTTAATGCGGGATTTGCCGGCGGGCAATACATTGTTACCTTTGGTATTACCATCTTTGCCTTAACGACATTGCTGGGATGGAGTTATTACGGTGAGAAATGCGTTGAATATATATTTGGCATCAAGTCGATTATGGTATTCCGTTTTCTCTGGGTGATTGCGATTCCCGTTGGTGCGACCTACGAGCTGAAAAACGTGGTGCTGGTCGCGGATACCCTGAACGCACTCATGGCATTGCCTAACCTGATCGCGCTGTTATTATTAAGTCCAATTGTATTCAAGTTAACGCGGGATTACTTCTCTAAAGAATAAAAACCTAAAGAGTATCGATATAAAGAGTAGCAATCTAAAGAGTTAAAGCCAGCGAGAGAAAGTCTGCGCAACCGAGACAGTGCGCCAATGTAAACGGGTACTATGAGGATTTTTTTGCGTAGTAACTCTCGCGCGGTGGAATTTTACCGTGTCGTAATTCGAACTGGTTGCGCTGGCGATCCTGGTAATAGAATTTGAGTGTTTCACTAATTACGGGAAAGGCCAGTTCATCCCAGGGGATTTGATCTTCAGTAAACAGGTCCACTTCCAGGCTCTCCTCGCCGGGAGCAAACTCCAGGTCCAGTAACCGCGCCCGAAACATCAGATACACCTGGCTGATGTGAGGGATGTCGAACATCGCGTATAAGCTGATGATTTCCACGTTGGCATTGGCTTCTTCCTGGGTTTCCCGCTGCGCAGCATTTGGCGTGGCTTCGTTATTTTCCATGAATCCCGCCGGCAGTGTCCAGAAACCGTACTGTGGTTCGATGGCACGTTTGCAGAGTAAGATTTTGTCCTGCCATTCCGGTATGCAACCGGCGACGATCTTGGGGTTTTGGTAGTGTATCGTTGTGCACTGGCTGCAAACAAAGCGCGGCAGATTGTCTCCCTCAGGAATTCGTAGTTCGACGGTCGAACCACATTGACTGCAAAATTTCATCAATTAGCACCACATAGACTGCAGGTTACAGATAACAGGTTACAGCTCGCCATTCGCGCCGGCGCGCATGATTTCGTTAAGGTTGTTCCAGACTTTTCCCGCTTCGTCCTTTAATTGTTTATTGAGTTTGGGATTGTTCAGCAACATTTCCATGTTCATCATAATCAACCAGGCTTTACCGTTTTGATCTTCGACCAGGCTGATTCGGCACGGCAGATAAGCGGCAAAGTTAATATCGTACTCCACCATCGTTTTTGCTGTTAATGGTTCACAAAACTGATAGATGCCGATAAAGCGTGATTTTTCACCCATGGCTTTAATTTGTTTTGATAGCGGCAATTCAGCAACCAGTTTGATATTGAGAATATTGGCGCGCAACTTCATGGATTCCACCGCATCCTCTAATGTAATGCCATCCTGCAGGGGCATTTTGACAACCGTTTGTTCCAGGTCCACGACCAGCGGTTTGTCTTCCGCGAGAGTAGACGCCGAATAGCAGTAGATGCTGATGAGTAAAAGAAGTAGTAGTGCCGGATTAAGCTTGATGCGGGTTTTCATAATCGTCTCCAGGGTAAATAGGGTGGTGAATTTGTATATCGTAAAGAGTCAAGAGCGCAACAACGATTGACCGGGGTCAATAGTGTGCAGCTATAGTTACTGGTTGTTGCGCACCACGGAATGGATAACGTATTGGTGCTCAAAATGTACGACAAACCTGTCGTAGAACCAGCGCGTGATCGGAGGACTACCAACAGGGCCTTTGGCTTCCCGGGGTTCGCCAAATTGCTCCCTGACCTGATCCATGGTCATGCCGCGCGCAGGGCGTGGTACCCCCTCCGGACTGTTACCGGGTTGATTGGAGATATCGGGAATCACCAGTGTATCAGCCAGACTAACAGCCTGCGAAGTGACCAGGAAAATCGCGGAAAATAGCAACAACAGCGAAATAAGGGATATTCTCATTGGTCTCGGATCCTGATGTTATTATGTGATTTTATGCTGGGTTGAAAATGTATAACCGAAGTATAAAGGTAAAAACACCATATTCAATTGGTTTATTCAATCGATGTGTCCCGGCATAGCTGTCAATCTTGCGTGGATTTTGAATCAATTGCTTAATTCATATGCCGGATGACCCAAACAAAGCAGCATTGAATTTTAATTTTGCTGGTGGAGTTCAGTCAGTTGTTTGCGTAAAACCGCGATTTCCTCGAACAAGTGCTGGCGTTGTTGGTCGGATAACGCATTTTCCAGGTTGACCAGCATGTTAAAGACTAGATTCCGGTTGTATTCAAAGTCAGTGCGGTAAGAGTCCGGCCATGTCCTGTCACTGTTTACAAATAAATCCTCTATGTATTTATTAAATTCAGCTGTCTGCCGCTTTTCTCTGAGACTGCTGCCTAACTTTGTTTGCCAGGCGCGCCGGTTTGCGATCCATTGTTCGGCAGTTGGTCTGATCTGGCGACTCCAGTTTGTAATCAGTTGCGTTTGTGATTCGTTTAATGTTCCCACCCAGTTTTCTGCGCGATCAATCATGCGTTCAGCTCGTTGCGCGACGAGTTCATCCCTGGATTTTTTGACGTATTCGTCTTCGAGTTCCTGGTTTTGTTCTTCCAGATTTTCCATTAATTGTTCTACCTGGGAATCTGATAGCGTCGCTAAAAGTTCCGACAACGTCGGGGTAATCTGCTTAATAAGTTCATTCAACCCGTTTTCCTGATCGTGATAAATCCGTTGCAGCGCTTCGACGGTGAGGCCGTTATTGATGGCGTTACGCAAATCATCAAGGCTCTTGACGTATAGCGGTAACTGCTTTTTACGATGCCAGTCGAGTTGTCGGGCAAGGGCGTTTCTGAATTGCCACTCCTGGTCCTCGCTGAGCGAAACCAGGTCTCCCACATACCATTCCAGTATCCAGTCCAGATAGTTATATGCCATCTTGGTGGAGCAGGCGCCAAGCAGCAGACAAAGCAACAGGCTGGCTATCAGTTTTACGGGCATGCTGGTGTTCGATTGTCAGTGAGTTGAGGTATTTTGCCAGAATATTAAGTTGGATAGTGATTCTGGCAAAAAGTTTTTTGAATGTGACGATTCCCGCAGTGAATAGGCAGGTTATTTATCAGGCGCTGTGACAGGGGATGGCGCATTCTCTTTCAGCGAATATGTAATCGCTGGGTGGGGAGTGGAAAGTGGAGCAGGACCGCAATAGCCGCAAATAGAAAAATACCTATAGCGATTGGGTGTTTGTATTGTCGTTATGGTTCTCGATGATTAGCTGGGCGAATTTGTCGGGGGGCAGGGGGACGCTGATCAGATT